>Ga0172365_10001690_pt1 | contig 15992 bp, 14 predicted proteins | sample LakKivSesite48cm_FD_114535 | JGI IMG/M metagenome (GOLD analysis project Ga0172365, IMG submission 114535) | Sediment microbial communities from Lake Kivu, Rwanda - Sediment site 48cm | ecosystem: Environmental > Aquatic > Freshwater > Lake > Sediment | place: Rwanda: Western Province, Lake... | reverse complement strand
TCCACGCTGATGCGCGTGGCGCTGGAAAGCGGGTTAATCAGTACGGCGGTTCTCACCAAATTGGTGGATGGGGTCCCTCAGGGCGTCACTGTCTCGTCGGCAGAAGAAGTCCTGGACTGCAGTGGCTCTAGCTACCTGCTCTGTCCCGTCCTGGAGGCCTTTCACAAATGGCAGCCCGGGGACAACGATAAAGTCGGAATAGTGGGCACGCCCTGCCAGACACTGGCGCTGGCCCACATGAGGACCTGCTCCCTTTCAGCGAAGAGCAACGTCGGCAGAGTAAACCTCGTTATCGGACTGTTCTGCACGTGGGCTCTCTCCCACGATTTCCGTAAGGTGCTGGCAAAATGCGCGCCGCTCTCAGAGATAAAGAAGACGGACATACCTCCGCCGCCGGCCAACATTTTTAACGTGTGTACGGCGGACAAGTGCGTGTCAATGCCCCTGGATGAAGTGAGGCCCTTTGTTCCGGACGCATGCACTCTTTGCTGGGATATGACCTCGGAGATGACTGATGTTTCCGTGGGCGCCGCGGAGGGTATAGAGGGCTGGAACACGGTGATAATCCGCACTGAGAAGGGCCAGGAGCTTGTAGGAACGGCGATGTCGAAGGGGCTTCTGGAAACAGGAAAGTTGCCGAAGGCGAATCTTGACCACCTGACCGAGTCCGCCCGGCTCAAGAAGAGGCGGGCTCTTCAAAACCTCATCAAGAGGAGCGGCAAGAGAGGAGATTTGCTTTACCTGAAACTCAAACCTGAAACCGTCAGGCGAATCCTCACGGACGCACAGGCTCATTGAGGAAGTGAAATATGTCTGCGTTGACAGCAAACGCCGCGGGCAAGACTGAGCTCCTGTTTGGCAACGAGGCCATAGCCAGGGGGGCGCTGGAGGCAGGCGTCAAAGTGGCTGCCTCGTACCCGGGTACTCCTGCCAGCGAGATACTTGAAAACCTGGCCCGGGTTGCCGGGGAGGCAGGACTCTACGCGGAGTGGTCGGTCAACGAGAAAGTGGCCGCTGAGGTAGCCATCGCCGGTTCCTTTGCCGGTTTGCGGTCTATCGTTAGCTTTAAGCATGAAGGGCTCAACGTTGCCCTCGATACGCTGTGTCATGTCAACCTGGCGGGGAACAAGGGGGGGCTGCTGGTTGTGGTCGCTGATGACCCCGGCGGCTGGTCCAGCCCGTCGGAGAACGATTCACGACCGGTTATCCAGTGGCTCAACGTGCCGCTGCTTGAGCCGTCCACTCCTCAGGAGGCCAAGGACATGACCCGGTGGGCCTTCGAGTTGTCGGAGCAGCTGGGCATCTACTGCGTGGTGCGAAGCACCACGAGAGTGTCGCACACCACCGGCTCTGTGATTCTGGGAGAGATTGCCGGCCGGGATACACCTGCCCATTTTGACACCTCAAAGCTCTTTGTGTTTCTGCCAATCGTCGATAAGCACAGCGAACTGCTGGCAAAAGTCGAGCAAGCAAAAGAGACATTTGAGAAGTCCCCATTCAACTATTACGAGGGGCCCGAACAACCTGAACTGATGATAGTTTCCTCCGGCGCGAGCCGGCTTTACTGCTCGGAGGCGGTGGAGTGCCTCGAGTTAGAGAAGAGAGTCGGTCTTGTCCACCTGGGAACAACCTGGCCTGTACCCGCCAAATTCCTGGAGAAGCAGATGACTCGAACCTCGAGGGTACTGGTGGTGGAAGAGGTTGACCCGTTCCTGGAGCGCAATCTCAAGATAGTCGCTGCGGATAGCGGCTGGCTCACTGGAGACCATCTTATCTATGGCAGGGCCAGCGGGCACATAAGACCGGTCGGCGAGCTGACCCCCGAGTTAGTGATAAATGCTCTGGCAGGGCTGACGGGCGTTAAGCACAGATCGCGCAGCAAAGAGTACGACCGGAAAGCGAAGCAAGCCGCTAAAGACCTGGTCATTGGCCGGGAGATAATGTGGTGCCCGGGCTGTCCTCATCGCGCGACGTTTTTCACCATAAAAAACGCCTTCCGTCTGGATGGGAGAGACGGCTTTGTCTCAGGCGACATCGGGTGCTACGCTCTCGACCGTCGAGGGGCGGGCGGCTATCTGATAACGAAGACGGCTCTAGCCATGGGCTCGGGCACCGGCGTAGGTTCCGGGCTGGGTAAGCTTGGCCAGTTTGGTTTCAACCAGCCGGTGATCGCGGTGTGCGGCGATTCGACGTTCTTTCACGCTGCAATCCCCGCCTTGATCAACGCCAAATACAACAAGTCCGGTGTTATTGTGGCGGTTCTCGATAACAGCGCCACGGCTATGACCGGCTTTCAGCCCCATCCTGGGGTCGGCGTGAATGCCATGGGCGAAGCTGCACCAGTTATTGATATTGAGAACCTGTGCCGGGAATTGGACATCCCGGTGGAAGTGATGGACCCCTTTGATATCACCGAGAACACCAAAAGACTGGTCGACCTCATGAAAGATGGAGAGGGAGTGAGAGTAGTGATTATGCGTCATCCCTGTGCCCTTCTTCGAGCGCCCGGCGAGAAACCGCCGTTCAAGGTTCGGGTAGACGCTTCGAAGTGCCGGGGAGACGAGTGTGGATGTGGCAGATACTGCGTCAGAATGTTCAAGTGTCCCGGCGTAGTCTGGGACAAAACCACGGGGAGGGCCCGGATAGATGAGGCGGTGTGCGTCGGTTGTGGCGCATGTGCCTCCATCTGCCCGGCCTCCGCCATAGTGAAGGAGCCAGTTGAGTGAGGCCGAGCTCTCGGCAGACCCGCTGAATATCGTTGTGTGCGGCGTCGGCGGACAGGGAAATATCCTTGTTGCCCGCCTGGTGGGCAGGTCGCTGGCCAAACGTGGCTATCTGGTGACAATCGGTGAGACCTATGGGGCTTCACAGCGGGGCGGGGACGTGATGAGTCATATCCGGTTGTCCATGCGCCGGAAATATGGGCCTCTTATTCCCCCCGGTTGTGCTCACATCGTGCTGGGACTAGAGCCTTTGGAGACGCTGCGAATGCTGGTGGACTATGGCAATCCTCAGGTAGCCGTCATCACCAATACGCGTCCTATCCTTCCGGTGACAGTGGGCATGGGCGTTGCTGAGTATCCCAACTATGACGAACTGAGGCGAGCCATAACCAAACTGTCCGAGCAGGTTCGGTTTGTAAATGCTACTGAAATCGCTCTGGATTTGGGTTCGGTTCGGCTGACCAACGTGGTCATGCTCGGCACACTGATTGGCTCCTCCCTTCTGCCGGTTACCGCGGCGCAGGTAGAGGAAGAAATAAGGCAAAGGTTTTCCAAGGACGAACTGGGGCCTATCCTTGAGGCATTCAGGCAAGGGCTAAGCTCTACCCGGGCCGAGAATAGAGCCAGTAAGCCCAGCGGGCCCGCTTGATTTGGCTTAAGTTTGCCGCACTCATGTAGTGCGAGGCTCCTGCCTCGTGCCACGCCAGCAGTGCTCCAGTTGTCGTTGCGAGTCCGGATTTTGTCGGGACGCTGCAATCTTGTTCACTGCAGCGATTGCTTCTGCTGACTGTAGTATCGCAATTGCACAAAAAGAAAGTGTCATTCTGAGTCCTTCCTCGGAAGGACGAAGAATCTCACCCTCACCTTCATCCTCTCCGTCGAGGGAGAGGAGGCGCAGGGCGCGCCCCTGAAGGGTCGCACCACAGTTGACTCTGAAGTCACGCCCCATTGAATTCCAGACTGAAAAGAACTCGCCGGACGTTTCCGTCGTCTCTACTCTATGACTACTCCGCTCTTGACCACGGTGGTAACCAGGTTAAGGCCAAACCAGTAAGGCAACTGCTGATAACGCGGGATATCGAGCACGATTACGTCGGCCTGCTTCCCCACCTCGATGCTGCCGATTCTCTCGCCTCTGTCCAGGGCATAAGCAGCGTTGATGGTAGCGGCGTTGATCGCTTCGGCAGGCGTCATCCTCAACTGCCGGCAGGCCAAGGCCATTATCATCTGCATGGAAAACGCGGGGCAACTTCCGGGGTTGAAATCGGTAGCCAGCGCGATGGGAACCCCGGCCTCGATGAGTTTTCTGGCCGGCGCGTACTTGCCGGTCATCAAGTGAAAGGGAACGCCGGGCAAGAGAACTCCAACGGTCTTATTCTTTGCCATCAACTCCATGCCTCTTTCGGAAACATAGTCCAGATGGTCAATTGACGTGGCTCCCAGTTCCACTCCGAGCTCCACTCCGCCGATGTCATTGAATTCGCCGGCATGTAGCTTCAGCTTCAAGCCCTGATTCTTTGCTTGCTCCAGGATTGTCCTGGCCTCTGAGGGCGAAAACGCCCCCTCTTCCACAAAGATGTCGCAGTATTCCGCCAGTCCTTCAGTCTTGACCCGTTCCAGCATGCCCAGAACCAGCTGAACATAGTCCGCCTTCCTCTCCTTGTATTGTTTGGGGAAGGCGTGAGCGCCCAGAAAAGTGGGGACAATGTCAACCGGCTGCGATTCCTTCAGCCCGGCGATAACCCTCAGCAGGCTAAGTTCCGATTCTGTTGACAGGCCGTAGCCCGACTTCATCTCCGCGGTGGTTGTGCCGAGGGCGAGCATCTTGCCCAGGAAAGCCCGAGCGCGATTCACCAGAGCTCCCGGGGAAGCCAGGGCCTCTCTCGTTTTTTCAACGGTGCTGAGAATGCCGCCGTTCCTCTGCATAATCTCTAAATAAGACCTGCCCTCTATTTTTTGGATGAACTCGTCTTCTCTGGAACCGCCGAAAACCAGATGTGTGTGACAGTCCACAAAACCGGGCAGCACGATTCTGTCCGTGGCGTCGATTACTGTTCTCGCCCCCTTGATAGCGGCCAGGACTTCGTCAGTTTCACCTACGGCGACAATCTCCTTGCCGGCTATCGCCACCGCCCCGTTCCCGATAATGCCCAAGTCTGCCATGGCCCCTCTCGTTTTGGGGCCGCCCGTGGCGCCCCGGGCCGTGACCAGTTCGGAAGCGTTCTTGATTAAGACGTCGGCTATCATTCCGGGATTTTGACCCCCTTTTGCTTGGCGGCCCTGGCGGCTATTTCGTAGCCGGCATCGGCGTGTCTGGCAACGCCGATTCCGGGATCCGTCGTCAGTACCCTTTCCAGTCTTTTTTCCCTCTCTTTTGTGCCATCGGCCACAATGACCATTCCGGCATGCAAAGCATAACCTATTCCCACCCCGCCTCCATCATGGAAAGAGACCCAGGAAGCTCCGTTGATAGCATTCAAAGCGAAATTCAGCAGAGGCCAGTCGGCAATGGCGTCCGACCCGTCCTTCATCCCTTCGGTCTCGCGATTGGGAGAAGCCACCGAACCCGTATCCAGGTGGTCTCTGCCGATGACAACGGGGGCGTTGACGTCGCCCCGGGCCACCAGCCGGTTTATTCTCTTCCCAAACTCCGCCCGCTCGCCATACCCCAACCAGCAAATCCTGGCCGGCAGTCCGGTGAACGGAATCTTGTGCTGGGCCTGGCGGACCCAAGCGTGAAGATGTCTATCGTCGGGAAACGCTTCCAGGACTGCTTTATCCAGAGTCATGATGTCTTTGGCGTCCCCGGACAGGGCCGCCCATCGCGTAGGCCCCTTGCCCTCGCAGAACAGGGGCCTGATATAGGCAGGCATGAAACCGGGGTAGAGAAAGCTTCCCTTTTCGTCCCTTACTCTCAACCCTCCAATCTCTGCCTGCTGCCGCAAATTATTGCCGTAGTCAAAACAGATGGCACCACGCCTTTGCATCTCCAGTATTGCTTCGACATGCTTGACGATTGATTCATAGGCCCTGCGCTTGTAGTCTGCGGGGTTATTGCGGCGCAACTCATCCATTGCGCTCAGCTCACCGGCGGGAACGTAACTCCAGATATCGTGGGCCGGCGTTTGGTCGGTAACGATGTCAGGCACCACTCCCATTGCCACGAGCCGTGGATGAATTTGGGCGGCGTTGCCCACCAGCCCCACGGAGAGCGCTATCCGCTTTCGCTTCGATTCCTCTATCCAGCCCAGGGCTTCTTTGAGGTCTGCCGTCCTTCGCTCACAGAACCCTTCCTTGACTTTCCTCTCGATTCTCTCGGGCCTGACCTCAACATCCAGAATGGCCGCGCCGTTCATGGTGGCGGCCAGTGGCTATGCGCCCGACATTCCTCCCATCCCGGCGGTAAGGACAAACTTGCCCGCAAGAGAATCCTTGCCGAACTCTTTTCTGGCCGAAGCGGCCAGGGTTTCATAGGTACCCTGCAGAATCCCCTGGGTCCCGATGTAAATCCAGGAGCCGGCTGTCATCTGGCCGTACATCGTCAGGCCCATCTCGTCGTAGCGGTCGAAATTCTCCTGAGTGGCCCATCTGGGAACGATGTTGGAATTGGCGATGATAACCCGCGGAGCTTCCTTATGGGTGGGAGCAATATAGACCGGTTTGCCCGATTGAATACAAAGGGTCTCCTCGTCCGTGAGGTTTTCCAGGGCTTTCACAATTCTATGGTATTCCCGCCAGTTACGAGCGGCCCGTCCCTGTCCGCCATAAATAATCAGTTCCTTCCAATCCAGGGCAACCCGGGGATCCAGATTGTTTCTCAGCATGCGCAGGGCCGCCTCCGTGTCCCAGTTCCGGCACTGCAGTTTTCTGCCGGTCTGCGCCTTGATTTCTGTCTTCGGTCTTAGCTCCGGGTACATCGGCCTTGGCATTTCTGCCTCCTTACCATGTCAGGCTACTTGATTCTGATTCTCCGTTCAATTCTGGGCGTCCTGGAAGTCTCTCCCCTCCAGATTCTGTAGTGCGACCTTTTAAGGTCGTGCTCTTTGGCACGAGGCTAAAGCCTCGCACTACGTTTCCAGACACCCCCAATGGACCCACAATAGAATACTCATGAATGCAGACGGGCTTCAACGTTATTTACTATCTCGTCGGCCGGCGGGGCGGGGCGGGAAAACTCCTCCGCTTCTTTCAATACCTCGTCCTTAAAGTCTTTATCCCCGATGGAGGCCAGATTGACTTTCACGTTCAGCATCGCTCCTTTTACGGCTGCTTCGGCCATCTTGGCCGCCACCCCGACATCCGTAATGACCTTGGGATTGCAGACTTCCAGCAAAGTCGCCGCCAGCTTCAGGACTGCATAGCTGTGTTTTGCCGTTTGCAGCGGTACCTGAGTGGCTTCCTTCAAGTCGCGGGAGGCAAAGGCTTGGGCGTCCCTGTCAACCAACTGCGTCAACGTCTTCATCAGTGCTCGGGCCTGTTCTGATAATCCCTTGTTTCGGGAAAACTCGGCTGCCATGGAGACGAGTGCGGCGGCAAGCGCCCCGGAAAGGGCCGCCACGGAGCCTCCACCCGGCGTCGGTTTTCTGGCCGCTACCTCCTCCAGGAATTCCTCGATGGTCAGTTCTTTCAGCATTCCAACCTCCTTAATCGGCCCTGGAAAACCGGGCTTCTCATTAGGCACCAATCAAATACTCAATGATCTTCGTTCTCGGATTGAAGCCTTGAGGCGAATCGAGCCCCATGTTCTTCACTGCTGCCTCGATGAGTGTCTCCTCCGACCTTGCTTCCGGCCGGTAAAACCTGCCTGCATCGAGCATTGCCTCTTTGGGAACCAGCCCGACAATCTCGCTATACAAGACGCTTGCGCCGGCAAGCTGCCCGAGCTGTCTTACCTTCTCAAAGACGAGGTGCATGGAAGTAACCCTGTAGTTGGTGAGGTTCATCGAGACTTGTGCGACTCCCGGTTCTTCAAGTGGAATGCCGATTGCCTTAACCGACCTGAAGACCCCTGGTATCCTGATTCTCTGTCCATCGCCTGTAGTAGTTGTGCATCCCGACTCACGAATAATCCCGGCTATCTTGTGGGCAATCTCCTTATCAGACGTGCCCAAATAGACGTTATAGGCAATCAGGAACTCCCTGGCGCCGATGACAGTGGCGCCACTCTTCTTGTTGAAAACAGCCGGGCCGTAATCCGGCTTCCAGCAGGCGTCTCTCAGTTTTGCCTCCAGGCCCTCGTACTGGCCGGCCCTGATGCTGGCCAGGTCTCTTCGCTCCGGGAATCTGGCCGCTTCCTCGTAAAGAAAAACAGGAATCCCCAGCTTCTCTCCGACCTCGCGGGCAAGCTCGTTTGCCAGGGCAACACAGTCCACCATGGTGACATCTTGGACAGGGACAAACGGACAGACGTCGCAGGCGCCTAATCTCGGGTGCTGCCCCTGATGTTTGGTCATGTCAACGATTTCGGCTGCCCTGGCGATGGCATTATAGGCGGCCTTCCTGACTGACCCCGGTCCTCCGACGAAGGTCAGCACCGTGCGATTGTGTTCGGGGTTCGAGTCCACGTCCAGGAGCCTTACGCCGCGAATCTTCTCAACCTCGGCGGCGATTTGCTCTATCTTGCCGGTGTCTCTGCCCTCGCTAAAATTGGGCACGCATTCGACTATTTTTCTCACGACATCCCCGCCTCCTCCAACAGTCCACCATTGTGGACAAGTCCGTAGAGCGCCTCGATATCTTCAGCCAGGACTCTGCTTTTCTCAAAGTGAGGCACGCAGCTTCTCGCCAGCTCATGAATCCTTGCGAGTCTGGATTTCCTGGGCAAGGGTCCGCGGAAGTCCAGCGCCTGAGCGGCGCACAGAATCTCGATGGCTATGACGTACTCCGTATTCTTGCAAATCTCACGTGCTTTAGTAACAGCCCAGGCGCCCATGCTCACGAAGTCTTCCTGGCCGGCCGAGACGGGAATGGAGTCAACAGACGCAGGGTGGGCCAGAGTTTTGCTTTCCGAGACCAGGGCGGCCGCCGTATATTGAGTTATCATCAGGCCGGTGTTCAGTCCCTCGTCCCCGGATAGAAACAAAGGGAGGCCGTTGGCGCAGCAGGTTACCAGTTCGTCTATTCTTCTTTCCGAAATGCCCGAGATGCTGCACAGGGCGATAGACAAGCTATCGGCCGCCTGGGCCAGAATCTGGCCGTGAAAGTTTCCGCTGCCCTCGCGAATTTCGGTCTTTTCTCCTTTGGTCGAAATCCAGGGATTGCCGCCAAAGGAGTTGATTTCGGTATCCACCACGCCTTCGGCCCAGGAAAGAACATCCCGAAAAGCGCCGTGCACCTGTGGGACGCATCTCAGTGAATAAACATCCTGCAATGCGCAAGCCGGCTTTTTGCCCGCATCTGTCTTCAGAAGTAGCCGGTTCAAATAGTTAGCGGTTGCGATTTGCCCCGGATGGGGCCTTAGTTTCTGAAGTTCAGGCTCAAAAGATTGAGTGTTGCAGTTCAGAGCTTCGATGGTCATGGCGGCGGCCATGTCGGCCGTTCGAATCAAGTTGTCGCACTGAAAGACCAAGAAGGCCAGAGAACTTGTCATAAAGCTTGTGCCATTGAGCAGGGCAATGGCTTCCCCGGCCTGCAAGTTGGCCGGCTCCAGTCCTGCGGCGGACAAGACTTGCTGCGGGTCCCTGCCAATCAAGGCCAGGGCAATGTGGGCCTGAGGAATCAGGTCGCCGCTGGCGCCCAGAGACCCCTTCGCAGGGACAACCGGAATGATGTCTCTGCTGAACATCTCGACCAGGAGCTCCAATGTCGGCAATCTTATACCTGAATATCCCTTCTTGAGATTCAGAATCATGTGCAGCATGATACCTCTGACTATCTCCCTCTCCAGAGGAACGCCTACGCCGCAGGCGTGCCCCATAATTAGGTTCTCTTGGAATTCCTCCATTCTGCCTTTGGGAATTCGCCTGTTCAAAAGGGCGCCGACGCCGGTATTCACCGCGTAGTATGATTTGTCGGGATTGGATTTCAGAACACCCTCGAAAGCCTTCCTCGCCTGCCTGACTCTTGCCTTATCTCTCGCCTCTAGCTTGAGTCTCCTTTGCCCGCGGCACAGATTAACGAATTCGGAATAGCTCAGCTTGTCTTTAGTCATCTAGCTCCTCTTGAAGACGTTTTTGAACGTGCACGGCAAGAAATTGGGGTCCTGACCTTTGCGATGCGGGGGAACACACGCCATCAGTCGCTATGCCTCGGGCACATTATAGTCTCTGTAATCTTGGTGTTTCAATGTAAGCCCGCGTGTCAGCCGTAGTGCGACCTTTTAAGGTCGTGCCTCTCTGGCACGAGGCTGAAGCCTCGCACTGCGTGAGTGAGGCAATCTCGTGTCTCAACGTAATTCAGTGACTTCAGATTTACTAAACGACCCGCCGGTAGACATCGTCGTTATTTTGGTATATACTATATCAAAGAACGTATATATAGGTGGAGGCCATGAATACGTCAACACTCTCAAAAAAAGGATGGGTGGTAATACCCCAGGAGTTGAGGGAGCGATACGGGCTCAAGAAGGGAGATAGAGTACATGTTATAGACTATGGGGGTGTCATCTCTATTGTGCCGGCTTCCGAAGCTCCGATCAAAGACTCGGGGGGCATGCTGAAAGGCAAGACGTCCCTGGTCAAAGAGCTGGCAAAATCAAGGCGAGAAGATGCCGAGCGTGGGAAATAACAGGCCCGTGACCGGAGACTACGTCCTGGACAGTTACGCTGTTCTAGCTTACTTTGAGGCCGGGTCGGGGAGTGAAGAGGTACGCCGATTGCTGGAGGCAGCACAAGAGGATAGGTGCCAGCTTTTCATGTGTGTGGTTAACTTGGGCGAGGTTGCGTACATCGTGGAGCGGGAAAGGGGGCTTCCTAGGGCTCAAGAGACACTGGCGCGAATCGATGAGTTGCCTGTTGAAGTCATAGATGCTGACCGTACCCTTACGCTGGCAGCCGCCCATCTTAAGGTGGACTGCCCCATAGCATACGCTGACTGTTTTGCTGCCGCCTTGTCACAGATCAAGGACGCCACCCTGGTTACCGGTGACCCTGAATTCAAGAAGATTAAGGCTGATTGCAACGTGCGTATAGAGTGGCTGGCGCAGGCCAACGGGTAGTTTTCTTGAGGCTACGGTCAGCACCGATTTCGATAGTTTGAGGAGGTCTGGATGTATATAACCGGGTTGAATAAAGTCGAGAAGACTCCCATGACAGTGGAAGGCGCTAAAGGCGTACAGAAACAGGTTCCTCTGTCCAGGGAAAATGGGGCCCCGACATTCTCATTTCGAGTATTCACGATTGGGCCGGGGGGACATACTCCATTTCACGGACACGATTTCGAACACATGAATTATGTGATAAGCGGCGACGGCATTCTGGTCGGTGAGGACCGGGAGCATAAGGTGAAAGAGGGCGATTTCGCCCTGATATTGCCCGGAGAGAAGCATCAATTCAGAAACGCCTCTAAGACCCAGAACTTGCTCATAATCTGTGCTGTGCCAAAAGAATACGAGTGATAAAACGAGTAGTCAGTAGGCAGTAGACAGGAGTCAGTAGAGAGCGTTTCACCTTCGTCCTTCGATAAACCTACAATAGGCTCTTCGGCATGCGGTGAGAAGAATCGAAAGTACGAGTCGTACCAACTTACTACCTGACATTGTGAGCGTAGCGCGGCAATCTCGCTAGATTCTTCGTTCCGTTTCGCTCCATTTAGAACGACAAGTAGGAAAGCCGATGAGCCGATGATTACATATACTAGCGCTCCGACTTGCTACCACACGGCGGTTGTGGTATCGTATTGTCCAATAGCATAAGGAAGATTGGTAGTTACGGTAGGAGATACCCTATACAGGGAGCCGAAGAGGAAAGAGACTAGCTCTCGAAACTTTCAGGCAAAAGGACTACCGTAGCAAAATCCCTGGAGAGGCTTCAATATTAGGGCACCGAAGGGGTAAGCCCGCAAATGCGGGCGATCTCTCAGGTAAAGAGACAGGGAAGACCATCTAAATTGGTCTTCCCTTTTTTTTGTGGGAAGCACAAGGAGGTTTTGAATAGGAGATAAATGACTGAGCAGCTAAAGAAGACGCCTCTCAACAAGATACACCATGAGTTGAAAGCCAGAATGATGGATTTTGCCGGCTGGGAGTTGCCTGTCTGGTACACCTCCATTTTGGAAGAGCACAGGACGGTTCGCTCGGCAGCGGGCACATTCGACGTCTCCGACATGGGCAGAGTCTGGGTAACCGGAAAGAATGCCGGAGCCTTTCTTGATAGGGTGTTGACCAGGCGGGCACAGACGCTGGATGTGGGCGCCTCGAAGCTCTGCATGTTGTGCCTGGAGGATGGCGGCATCCTCGACGATTTGTGGGCGTACCGCGTGGGAGCCGACCGCTATCTAATAGTCTGGAATGCCAGTCATATCGAGGAAAAGATGGCCTGGCTGCGGCGCTGGGCAGGGCCGGACCGCGACATCGTCATTCGAGATAAAAGCGCCGCCACGGTAATGGTGGCCGTCCAGGGCCCGGCCGTTTGTCAGTTGCAGAATCTGAAAGGGGTCTGCCATTTGGCCCGTTTCGGCAACGCTGAGACGAGGATAGGGGATATGGAGGTGCTTGTTGCCAGGACCGGATACACCGGTGAGGACGGGTTTGAGATAATCAGCGACGTGGCAAACGCCCGCAAATTATGGGAATCGTTTACCGGGCAGGGGGTGAAACCCTGTGGCCTGGGCGCACGGGACACCTTGCGGATGGAAGCCGGCATGATGCTGTGCGGGCAGGACATGGACAAGAGCACCAATCCTTTTGAGGCCGACCTGGGTTGGTTGGTGGAGATGGACGGCGACTTCATCGGGAAGAGCGCTCTGCTTGAAATCAAGCACCGGGGCATTAAGCGCAAGCATGTCGGTATTCGAATGACAGGGCAGGGCATAGCACGGTCAGGATACAAAATCGTTAAGTCCGGCAAAGAGGTGGGGTGGGTCACCAGCGGCGGCTACGCGCCAACGCTGAATGCCAATATCGGATTCGGCTACGTGCCCATTGAGCTGGCCGCCATCGGCACCAAAATAGACGTAATAATCCGCGACAAACCGGTAGCTGCCGAGGTAGCTCGCAGACAATTCTATAAGAGAGGAGCATAAGATGACACCGAAGGATTACAAGTTCACATCGGAACACGAGTGGATTCATCCGGAATCCGGGAATAGGGGCAAGGTAGGACTTGCCGACTATGCACAAACGCAACTGGGCGACATAGTCTTCCTGGACTTGCCAGCGGCGGGAACCCAGGTCACGCAGGGGAAGAAACTGGGCGAGGTGGAATCGGTGAAGGCCGTTTCGGATATCTTCGCGCCGGCCAGCGGCAAAGTGCTGGAAGTCAACCAGAGCGTCGTTGACGAGCCGAAGCTGGTGAATGAAGATCCCTATGGAGCCGGCTGGCTGGTCAGGGTGGAACTGAGCAAGCCTGCAGAGCTTAACAACTTGATGGATAATGCCAAGTACGACAAATTCGTGGCCGAGTTGACCGAGAAGCAGTCGGAATAGACAGGAGGTTGACATAATGCCATCACCTTATTTACCTAATACCGATGCTGACCGCAGTGCTATGTTGCGCGAAATCGGTGTCGGCTCGGTCGAGGAGCTGTTTCGGGATATTCCCGAAGGGTTGCGTCACGCACAATTCAGGCTGCCGTCTCCGCTCTCCGAGCTGGAACTTAAGAAAGAGCTCAATCGCCTGGCGAGCCTGAACGTCAGTCTGGACGATTATGCCTGCTTCCTGGGCGGCGGCAGCTACCGCCACTTCATTCCGGCCACCGTTGAGCATGTCATCGGCCGGAGCGAGTTCTACACTGCTTACACGCCGTATCAAGCCGAGGTCAGCCAGGGCACGCTGCAAAGCACCTATGAATACCAATCGCTCATCTGTCAGCTCACCGCGATGGAGGTGAGCAATGCCGGGATGTACGACGGCAGCACGGCGGCGGCGGAAGCAGCCATAATGGCCTGCGTGGTAACCAAGAAAAACAAGGTCGCGGTGTCAACCACCGTAAATCCGACCTACCGTGAAGTGATAGACACCTACGTCAAAGGCCGGGACCTCTTTATGGAGACCGTGGACCCCGGCTCAGGATTACCTTCGGACTGTGCTTGCCTGATTGCTCAGCAGCCCAATTTCTTTGGCTGTCTTGAGGAAATGGAAGCGCATGCCCGGAAGGCCCACGATGCCGGCGCCCTGTTCATCGCCGTAGTTGACCCTATTTCCCTGGGGATGTTCCAGCCGCCGGGACAGTATGGAGCAGATATCGCCGTTGCCGATGGTCAAGCACTGGGCAACTCGATGAGTTTCGGCGGACCGGGTTTGGGCGTCTTCGCCTGCCGTCAGCAATACGTCCGCCAGATGCCCGGCAGGATTGTAGGCAAGACCGTGGATGTTGACGGCAAGACTGGGTATGTGATGACCCTGGTGACGCGCGAGCAATACATCCGCCGTGAGCGGGCCACATCCAACATCTGCACCAGCGAAGCTTTGATGGCCCTGGCGGCGGCTGTCTATCTGGCGACATTGGGCAAAACCGGTCTGAGGCGGGTGGCCGAGCTATGCTACCACAAGGCTCACTATGCCGCCGATGGAATAGCTAAACTCAAGGGATATTCTCTTGCTTTCTCCAAGCCTTTCTTCAAGGAGTTCGCCGTTCGCTGCCCGGCGGTGCCCTCCGAGATTAACCGGGCGCTTCTCAAGAAGGGAATAATCGGCGGCCTGGATATAAGTCACGCAATGGATAATACCATGCTGCTCTGTGTCACCGAGATGAACAGCAGAGAAGAAACAGACAAGCTGGTCGAAATTCTAGGAACGTTTTAGGAGCCGGACATGAGTCATCATTATTTGCTTCCCGATATTAGCCAGCCGGGCAAGACCGGCTGCAGTCTGCCCGCTCTGGACGTACCTGCGGCCGCACTGCCCCCTAAGGAACTGCTCCGGCAAGAGCTCGAGCTGCCCGAGGTAAGCGAGGTCGGGCTAATCAGATATTTCACCGCGCTGAGTAAGCTCAACTACGGGGTGGACACGGGATTTTATCCGCTGGGCAGCTGCACTATGAAATACAATCCGAAATGGCACGAGGATATCGCCAGACTTCCCGGCTTCGCCTCGATTCATCCTCTCCAGCCGGAAGGGTCTGTTCAGGGCGCCCTGCAGCTTATGTTTGAGCTGCAGGAATACCTGACTGAAATCACCGGCATGAACGCCGCCAGCCTGGTCCCGTTAGCCGGAGCGCACGGCGAGTATGCCGGTCTGCTGCTGGTAAAGGCATACCATCAAGACCGCGGAGACAAGGCCCGCAAGAAGATACTATTGACCGATTCTTCCCACGGCACCAACCCGGCCAGCGCCGTCATGTGCGGATTTGAGGTGGGCGTGGTGGCTTCGGATAGCGATGGCAACGTAGATATGAGAAGCCTGGAATCGGCCATGAATGAGGAGGTGGCCGCCTTAACATTGACCATGCCCAGCACCCTGGGTCTATTCGACCCGCGGATATTGGAGATTAGCCGGCTGGTCCATGAAAGGGGAGGGCTCCTCGGCGCCGACGGTGCGAACCTGAATGCTTTCCTGGGGCGGGTGAAGTTCGGAGAGCTGGGTTACGATTACGTCCAGCTAAATCTCCACAAGACCTTCAGCACTCCCCACGGCGGCGGTGGGCCGGGCTCGGGTCCGGTCTGCGTCAAGCAAAATCTTGCCGATTTCCTGCCCTCGCCAGTGGTGGCGAGGAATAAAGGCAAGTACAAGTTCGTTTCGCCGGCCAAGTCTGTCGGCAGCATAGCTAATTTCTACGGAAACTTCGGCGTGATGTGCAAGGCCTACGCCTATATCCGTTCCCTGGGCGCCCAAGGGATGAAGGAGGTTAGCGAGGACGCCGTGCTCAATGCCAACTACCTCAGGGCAAAGCTGAAGCCATACTACTACCTGCCCTACGACCGCGTTTGCATGCACGAAGTCGTCTTTTCGGGCAAAAGGCAAAAAGCAAAGGGAGTCCACACTCTGGATATCGCCAAGCGTTTGCTCGATTACGGCCTTCATCCTCCCACCGTCTATTTCCCCCTGATAGTCGAGGAGGCCCTGATGACCGAACCTACCGAGACGGAGAGCAAACAGACGCTGGATGCCTACATCGAGGCCATGAAAGAAATAGCTAGAGACGCCGAGGAAAACCCTGAAATCCTGCACACTG
>Ga0172365_10001688_pt1 | contig 15995 bp, 17 predicted proteins | sample LakKivSesite48cm_FD_114535 | JGI IMG/M metagenome (GOLD analysis project Ga0172365, IMG submission 114535) | Sediment microbial communities from Lake Kivu, Rwanda - Sediment site 48cm | ecosystem: Environmental > Aquatic > Freshwater > Lake > Sediment | place: Rwanda: Western Province, Lake... | reverse complement strand
GCAATGCAATACTTCGCCTCATTAACTTTACAGGCTGAAAGGCACCTGTAAGGACACTTGATCTGAAGTTTTTCCAAGACTTCCAAGTCCTTTAAAAACTTGTTCCGGATGGCTCTTCCCGGCATGCCGACGGGACTTTTTATGATGACAATATCCTCTTCATTAGCGTCAAGGTAGGCCTGCTTAAACTCCCGGGAGACATCGCATTCCACGGTGCAGACAAAACGTGTCGCCATTTGGACTCCTGACGCACCCAGGGATAGTATTCGAGCTATGTCCTTTCCGTTGAAAATCCCTCCGCCGGCGATGACTGGAATTTTCTTTCCGTATCTATCCTCATATGCTTTTACTGCTTCTAAAACTTCCGGCAAAAGGTTATCGAGGGAATATTTCTCCGGTTGAGCGAGCTGCTCCAAGGAAAAGCCAAGGTGTCCTCCCGCTAGAGGCCCTTCAAGGATTATGGCATCGGCGGTCCTTTTGTAGCGTTTATCCCAGACGCGGAGGATTAATTCAGCTACCCGTGCGGAGCTAACTATAGGCAGGAGGTTGACGGACCTATCTTCAACCAGGCCGGGAAGCTTAACAGGGAGTCCGGCACCGAATACGATTATCTTTATTCCTTCCCTTACGGCTGTCACGACCAGATCATCGACATTGCTGAGCACACCCATGAAATTGACCGCGATATGGCCATTTGTCATGCTCTTTGCCTTGCGAATCTCTACCTCTAGAGCTTCACGAGACATCCTTTCATATTCAAGCTTTGAAGCCTCTATATCTCCCAGGCCGATGCTCGAGATGGTTCCTATCCCACCCTCCTCTGCCACAGCAGAGGCGAGCGAGGAGAGAGAAACCCTCACCCCCATACCCCCCTGGACAATCGGTATGTCCGCAATGATACCTCCAATTTGAAGCTTGGGGATTTTCATTTTAATTTTTGTACCTTCTCACTATAAGACAAACATTGCCGCCGCCAAAACCAAAGGAATTACTCAGAGCCACCTCGAGGTCGATCGATTCGACTCCTTTGGTCACATAATCCAGAGGACATTCGGGATCTGGCTCCTCATAGTTGATCGTCGGAGGCAGCTCGCCGGTATAGACGCTCATCACAGTGGCCACGAATTCCACTGCCCCGGCTGCGGCCAAAAGGTGGCCGATCATCGACTTATTGGAACTGATCTTAAGATGCCTCCAGTGGTCGCCAAAGACCTTCATGACGGCTGCGCTTTCAATCTTGTCATTCAGGACGGTGGAAGTCCCATGCGCGTTGATGTACCCCACCTCCCGTGGGCCGATGCCCGCGTCTCTGAGAGCCTCCCTCATGGCCCTGACCATTCCATCACCCCCAGGTTCTGGAGCAGTGAAATGAAAAGCGTCAGCCGTGTTGCCATAGCCAACAAGCTCGGCGTAGATGCGGGCGCTCCGGCTGAGGGCATGTTCAAGCCTTTCTAAAACAACGATGCCAGCCCCTTCCCCCATCACAAAACCGTCACGGTTCTTGTCAAAAGGCCTGCTCGCCTTTTCCATACAATCATTCCTGCTCGACATCGACCGCGTCGCGCAAAAGCCGGCGAAAGGCAAAGGGCTCACGCTGGCCTCGGAACCTCCCGCGAGCATGATATCGGCATCTCCCCTCTGAAGAATTCGAAAAGCATCTCCGATGGCATTTGCCCCTGTGGAACAGGCAACACAAGGGGCCGATAGAGGCCCTTTGAGACCATAGGTGATGGAAACCATGCAGGCTGCCATGTTTATGAGTACTTTGGACACAAAAAAGGGCCCGAGTGACTTTGGACCTTTCTCTTGAAGCTTAAAATACCCGTTTTCTATCGTGTTTGCTCCCCCGATACCCGAACCGATGATGACCCCTGCCCTATTTCCATCAAAGGCAAAGGTGTTTAAACCGGCATCTTTGATCGCCATGGCCGACGAGGCCATGCCGAAATGGACAAACCTATCCATTCGCTCTGCAGATTTCCCGTCGATCCATTCTTCTGGATTAAAGTCCTTTACTTCTGCCGCCATTTGAGAGCGAAAATCAGAAGGGTCGAACTGAGTAACTCTTGAAATGCCGTTTCGGCCCTCTATCAACCCCTTCCAGAACTCTTCAAGCCCCACGCCAATAGGGGTCACAACACCTAGTCTGGTAACGACAACCCGATGTTCATTCATTACTTTTAGCACTCTTGAAAGTCACAGAGTCTTGATAGACGCTGGACTATTTTCTAACATAAATGAAAAATTATTGATAGATGGCCGCGATGACGTCAAGCCTAAATTATCTCTGTAAACCACTAGTGTCGCATGCTGAAATCTTTGTTCTATTCCCGAAACGGCGGGCGCTCAAAATTTTTTCATAAGAAAGAATTTGGTTTTCGGCAACGATGGCCGATCCTGGGTCTTCGCAGCGATTTGGCCACCCTCCGATCATGAAAGATGGTAGCGCATGGCGAAAAGGGGTGTCAAGACAGGCCGGCTGTCCTTGACACCTCTTCGAGTCATGATCTACGCTTCCTCACGATGGTTGGAGGGGAGAATCGGAGAGAAAATACCCACTCGGCCAGCGCGACCGAAAACTAAATTCCTATTCCTCAAATGATCTACTTTGTCTTTTTCTTGAGCGCCTCCAGCTCCGCTTGCGCCTCTTTTTTGTAATCTTCGCACTTTGATGAGGTCACCGGGAGTCCCAGGACCTTCTCGAACTCCTGCTTGGCCAGGTCGTACTTTTTCAGGGCCAGGTAGGTCCGCCCCAGCTCGAGATGATGGTTGGTATATTCAGGCCGCAGTTCCACGGCCTTCATGAGAGACTGCTCGGACTCCTCGAATGTGCCTTTCGGAATGCTGCCGTAGATAAGGCCGCCGAAAAAGCGCTGGGCCCCGCCGATCTCGGCCATCCGCCGGTGCCAGCGTCCCAAGGCATGATAAGCATAGTCATTGGTGCTGTCCAGTTCGATGGCTTTTTCAATTTCAGCCTTGATGACCTTGGACATATTGACCTGCTCTTTCTTGCCCAGCGTGAGCGCATACTTTCCCATGGCTGCAGAAAGACAAAAATGGCCCCAGGTATCGTTGGGGTTGGCCTTGACCGCCTGCCGAGCATAGGATTCGGCCTCTTTGTACAGCTTTCTCTGTTTTGCTTCCCAGCCCGGCTCACCCTGGCTGATCTGGTCGGCCACATCGACGCACGCCCGCGACAGCTTCCAGAGAGCCTCGTAGTTAGCGGGGTCAGTCTCGACGGCAAGCCTGTAAGCTTCCAGAGCTTTGGCGTCGTCAAATTGCGCATAATACTCGTCGCCCTGGCGGATGTAATCTTCCACAGTCTGAGCGCAGAGAAAAACGGCTGCGGCGACGAAGGAAGCCCAGGTGATGGTTTTGAAGATCGATGACTTTTTCAACTTACCCTCCTTGTTAAAGTTAGCCAATGCTTTGCCTGCATCTATACCATAAACCCCTATTCTTTTTCAAAATAACGGTCGGCTGCAGCGTCGAGGCCCGAGAGAAGGCCTTCCAGCTTCCGGCGTTCTTTCTCCAAACCCTCTTCATCCAGGGAGGCAGCCACCTGAAGCGGCTGACCGAAGACGGCGACAACCCGGGAGAACGGGTAGAACAACAAAAAATTATCCCAGCTCCCCAGGAACCTCTTCCGGCAAGCCGAAAAAGAAAAGGGCACCAGAAACGCGCCTGTTTCCTGAGCTAATTTCAGACAGCCGGGCTTGAGAACCCGGTCCGGGCCCTTCGGGCCGTCCGGGATGATGATCAGCTCGCCGCCCTGCTCCAGCTCTTTTTTCATCTCGTTCCAGGCGCGGACGACGGCGTGGGAGCCCGAGCCTCTGAGGACGCGAAAACCCCAGCCGGAAGCGATCCGCGCGATAATCTCGCCGTCTTTGCTCGGGCTAACCAGAGCGGCGATGCCGCGCCGGCGGAAGAAATAGAGGGCAAGGAGAAGCCGGCCATGCCAGACTAGCAGGATAATCGGTTTGCCCTCTCCTTCAATTCTTCTGTATTCTTGGTCACCGACAACACCGATCCGGCATGTTCCGGCCCACAGGCGCAGGAGGGCTCTTCCCAGGACCCCGATGGCCTTCCAGCGCAGCCTTGCCCACAGCGACATTGCCATTAATGATACATCATTCGCCGCCCAAACTGAATAGTTGGCTAAGCGGGGGATTGACGGAACTCCTCCAGGATGAACCCGGCGACAAAGCCGGCCAGGCTCAGGGCCAAGCCGTAAGGGACCGAGTGCGGCCAGGCCGGCAGGCCCACAGGAAAAATCTTCAGCTCAGAGAGGAAGCTGGCCAGAGCAAACCCGCCGCCCAGCGCCAGGCTTAAGCCCCCGGCCAAAGGGATTTTTTTCTTGAAGATAAACATGGCCATCCCGGGAATAAAAAGGCCTTCGGCCATTATCTCGGAAGCCAGCCCGATCGTCCTAAGAATGCTCTGAAATCGAGTGGCGACAACAAAAGATAGGATGGCTACGAGAAAAGTGGCTATCCGTCCGGCCAAGACCAGCTCAGTGCCTATCTCTCTATTTGGAACGAAGATTCGCTGATAGATGTCTCGGGTCAGGGTCAGGGCGCCCGTGTTGATGGCCGTATCCATGGTCGAAAGAACGGCTGCCGCCACGGCCACAAACAGGAGCGCTGCCAAAACCGGAGTGACGCTCCCGGCGATGAGTTCGGCGAGAAGCGGTGAGGCAAGAGCCCGGGAAGAAAAAAGAGGCCGGGCCAGGATTCCGATGACCACGACAAGCCCGTAGAGAATGATAAAGACGCCCGCCGTAATGAGGAGGCCCAGGCGAGCTTTTTCTGCCGTCCGGGCCGCCTGAACCCGCTGCCAGGCGATGGGAGAAATCGTCCAGGCCAGAGTGAAAGAAAGGGTGATGAGCAAATTCTTTTTGACGTCGAAAAAAATATCCCCCCCCTGGAAAACCGCCTCGAAAGAAGAAGCCCTGAAGAGGAAGATGGCCAGGCCGATGGTCCCGGCCGCAAGAAGGAAGCACTGGAAGCTGTCGGTAAAAGCCACAGAGCGCAGGCCGCCGCTCACAAGATAAATAAGGACGACCACCGTGGCCAGAACGAGGCTCCAGAAATAGGACATCCCCAGGAAAGGCTGGAAGAAATTCCCGGCAGCCACCATCTGGGAAGAAGCCAGGACGACCATGTACCAGAAAATCAGGATGGAGGCCAGGTGGCGGACGGTTTTTCCGTAGCGGAGCTCAACCAGGTCAGGGAGGGTCAGGATGGGCAGCCGGCGGATGGGCCCGGCCAGGAGGAAGGCAAAAATGAGCACTGTGAGCACGGCCGGAACGCCCACCAGCCAGATGGCGCTCACCCCGACCCGGTAGGCCTCATCGGTCGTGACAAGGATGGAAGTGGCTCCAAACCAAGAAGCTGTCAGGGAAAGAAAAACGAGCCAAGCCGAAAGCGATCGCGAGGCCAGGAAAAAATCCTCCAGGCTTTTCATCCGGCGCGCAAACTTCAGCCCGAGGAAAAGAATGATGGCGAAATAACCGCCGAGGAGGGCAAAGAATTCGGGTTTCATCGGCTGGATTTATAACAGAAAACGCACAACGGGTAAATAAGACTCTTTTACCCTGGCGGCAGTTTTGATAAACTAACAACTCGATGGTCTTAGCGGAGGATTCAACCACAGAGTTATATTCGTGAGAGCACTCATCACCGGCGCGAGCGGGTTTATCGGCGGCCACCTGGCCGAGGGATTATGCCGCAGAGGCTACGATGTTTTCTGCCTCGTTCGAAAAACCAGCCTGGCCGATGTCGATGATATTGTTGAAGCTCTGGCGCTCGCCGCCGAGAACCCGAGGGCTGGGGGTGAAACTTACTTCATCACGGACGGAAAGGCTTACGCCTGGCGAGAAATCGTCACGACCACCATCCGAGAGTTCGGGCTGCGGCCGCCGTTTCTCAGAGTTCCGTTCCCCATCCAGCATGCGGCTTCCTGGATCGAGCAAAGGACGGCGCGGCGGCGACGACGGCGCCCGCGGCTGACCAGAGAGCAAGTCCTGGCAGTCCGAAACCACTACTGGATATACGATGGGACAAAGATTCGGCAGCAGCTCGGCTTCCAGCCAGTTTGGGATATGCCGAGTTCGATCCGCCGGACCGTGGACTGGATTCTCCAACAGGAAGGGAGGGTCACAGGAAAGAGCGGTTCGACATGAGGGAATACAAGCCGGTTTGCGTACTCGGCCTGCCCATCAGAATCATAGACGCTGCAGTCCTGGGAGGGCTCGTCTTTTTCCTCCTCCTGGCTGCCGTTTTTTCGGGCCGCCTCGACGAGCCGCTTTCCCTCATCGGCAGAGGCCTGCTTACAGCCAGCCTCTATACCGCCTCAATCCTCTGGCTCACTCGGCTGACGTCCAGGCCTCTTCGCTTTCTCGTCCGGACGGCCTTTGTCCAATTCATGTTTCTCCAGGAATATTTCATGGCCCGCGACCTTCAGCTCATTTTTTTCTCCTGGAATGACGAGCTCGTCCTCACTTGGGAGAAAGCCCTCTTCGGCGGTCAGCCCCTTGTCTGGATCCAGAAGTTCTACTCGCCCGCACTCACGGAATGGATGATGTTTGTCTATGTCGTTTATATCGCGATTTACCCTGTCCTCGGCGCCGTCATCTTTTTCCGAAGGGGCGAGCAAACCAATGAGGATTATCTTTTTCACCTGGGCGCCGCCAACCTTCTCTGCGGCCTAGGATTCATTCTGTTCCCGGTGGCCGGCCCGCTTCGTTTCGAAGAAGCCCGCAGCCTTCTTGCCGTTCCCTTTGAAGGAGGCTTTTTCACTCAGGTTAGCGAGCTCATCCGGTCAACCGTCCATGCTCCTGGCGGCACAATCCCCAGCCCCCATTGCGCCGTGGCCACTGTCATGTGGATTATGGCCTGGCGCTACGCCCGGCGAGAGTTCTACTTCTTAGCTCCGGTGATTCTCTCCCTCTATGTATCGACGGTCTACGGGCGGTTCCATTACGCGTCCGACTCGATCATCGGCATCCTGGCGGGATTCCTGGTCCTGGCCGCCGGGCCAACTCTTGTCCGTGGCTGGAACCGCTGGGCGGATTGCCGCGCAGGGAGGCGCCGATGAGCTCCTGCCTGATCACCGGCGCCAACGGGTTTATCGGATCGAACCTCTGCCGACACCTTCTTGCCCGAGGTGTCCGGGTCTACGCCTTCGTCAGGGAGACATCGGACCTCCGCTTCCTCGAAGGGCTTGATGTTTGCCTCATCCGCGGAGACCTCAGGGAGACTGCCAAGATCAGGATCCCGGACGACATCTCAGCCGTCGTTCATTCAGCCTCGCTTGTATCTGATGTGGCCGTGGAGAAAGCCTGTGACCTGAATATTTTTCAGGCGACCGTCAACCTCGTCCGCAAGCTTCAGGCCGCGGAAAGGCCCTTGCGGCGCTTCGTTTACCTATCCACAGCCCTTGTCCTGGGATACAATAGTGTCGGGATCACCGAGGACCGGCCCGGCCAGAGCGCTGAGTTTCTCCCCTACACAAGGCAGAAGAAGCGCGCAGAACGGTTTCTCCTGTCCGAGCATGCGGAGCGGGGGCTGCCCGTCGTCATCCTCCGGCCCGGGGATGTCTACGGACCTAACGACCGCACGACCTGTGCCCAGATCTTCAGGGGCTGCGAGCGGGGTGTTCCCCTGATCGTCGGACACGGCCGCTGGCGGTTTGGATATTGCTATGTAGGAAACCTCTGTCAGGCCGTTGAGCTGGCTATAAACAGGGAGGGAATCGAGGGCCAGGCTTACACCGTCACCAACGGAGAGCTGCCGACCTGGCGTCGTTTCTTCAAGGCCGTGCAGAAGAGGCTGGGCAAGCGGCAGCGTGTCTACATCCCCATCTGGTTCGCCTTCGCCTTAGCCGGGCTGATGACGGGTCTCCAGAAAGTTTTTCCCGGCTACCAGCCGCCATTGAATTACTACAGGATCAAGAGGATTACAACGGAGACGACCTATGATATTTCCAGGACCGTGGCCGAGCTCGGCTACAGGCCTGACGATAATTTCGAGGCCCAGATGGCCGAGATTTTGAACTGGTATCTCCAGGAGCGCAAGCATGGAACTCTGGCTTGAACGGGTGGCGGGGTCAGGCCTGGCGACGGCTCTCATCACTGTCGAAGTGAGCCTGGCCTTAACCCTTTTGGCTACGGTCCTCCACTTCCGCCGGCTCCGGCGGGGGGGCCGGGACCTGGAAGCCGTCTTCCTTTATTTCATCCTTTTCTTTGTGCTTCTTCTGGCCATACCGTGTCTAATCACGGTTCTGGCGGCCTCTCAGCCCGCAGTCGCCCTCTCTTCCCTTGGTTTGACTTTAGGCCGGACCCGTCTGGGTCTCTTCATCCTGGCGGCGGGAATCCCGGTGGCGATTGTGTCCGGGTTTATCGGCTCCCGTGACCCGGAAATGCAGAAACTATACCCATTCTCCAAAAAGGCCTGCACGAACCTCGCCACGTTCATGCTTTACGAGACTTCTTATCTCATCCTTTATTACCTCGCCTGGGAATTTTCTTTTCGCGGCCTCCTCTTTTTCCCCTTTATCCCTGCTCTCGGGCTCCTGCCAGCATTGGCCGTCCAGACTATTGTTTCGACTCTTTATCACATCGGCCACCCCGACTCGGAAGTCTTTGCCGCCTTTGGAGCCGGATTCGTTTTCGGCCTCATCGCCTATGCCACGCATTCCATCCTCTACACGACGGTCCTCCATGCTGCCGCCGGCATCAGCACGGACACTTTTCTCTATTTCCGGACAAGGAGCCAAGCTTGAGAGTTCTTGTTACCGGAACCACAGGTGCAGATGCCGTGGTCCGATCCCGCAAGAACCACAAGCCCAAGGACAAAAAGAAAATACTTGCTTGGGTATGTTTGTCTGGTTGGTGGGCACACTTTTCTCTATGGACAGCCCCCGCCTATTCTCCGCAGCAAGTGGCGCAGAATATCGAGAAAAGGCTTGCTTCGCTTCGGTCGCTCCAGGCCGATTTTGAACAGTCCTATTTTTCGTCGTCCATAGCCACACCCCTCCAGGAAAAAGGAAAAGTCTACTTCCAGAAGCCGGACCTCATGCGCTGGGAATACCTTGAGCCCGAGGAATACGTCTACCTCTATAAAAAAGGCCTATCCCTGGCCTATTTCCCTGAGGACAACCAACTCTTCCGCCATGCCCTCACTCCGGAAGAACAGGGATCCGAACTCTTCAGCCTGCTCCTGGGCCAGGCCAGCCTCGAGGACAGCTACAACATCGAGCCGGCTTCTTTCCCTTCAGAAAAAAAGGACCCCTTGCAGATCAAGCTGGTCCCCAAACAGGAAGGAAACGTTTCGTACATCCTGCTTGAAGCGGACAAAAAGACCTGGCTGATCCAAAAGCTCATCCTTTTTGACACGGCCGGAAACAAGCAGGAATTCCGCTTCAGCCGGATCAAACCCAACCCTCGGCTGGCCGCCAGAATTTTCGAGCTGGACGTCCCTCCCGACTGCGAGGTCATAGACGACCTTCCGCCCGTCAAGAATGATTAAACTAATCTTTTTCCCTTTCGTATAAAAGAGTGAGGACAGAATGTCCTCGATGAATGGAGAAAAGGACAAGGAACTTATCCGACGCACTCTCCGAGGCGAGACGCAGGCGTTCGAGCTGCTCGTCCGGAAATACCAGCAGCCCATCATGAACTACATCGGACGGATGGTCAGAGATCGGGAAATGGCCCTCGACTTTACCCAGGATGTCTTTGTCAGGGCCTATGCTTCTCTCCGCTCCTTCGAACCCAAGTACAAGTTCACTACCTGGCTGTTCAGGATCGCCTCCAACCTCGTCATCGACCACTGGCGGAAGAAGAAAATCCCGGCTCTGTCCTTTAGCGAGCCTGCCGAGGAAGGCGGCGGACCAGCGCTCGACGTCCCGGACAACGAGGCGTCGGTCGCCCGGAAGTTCGAACTGGCAGAATTGAGGCGGCGGATCGAGAAGGCCTTGGAGCGGCTGCCAGTCTCCCAGCGGGAGCTTTTCGTCTGGCGGCACGTCAACGGGCTGACCTACGAAGAAATGGCCGAAATCAAAAACCTTCCCCTGGGAACCGTCAAGAACCGCGTCTACCAGGCCAAAGAGACAATCCGCCGGCTTCTGGAGGAGTCATCATGAGCTGCCTCAGGGTCGCTGAGATTTATGCCTATCTTGAGGACGATCTCCTTCCTGAGCGGAGGGCAGATATCGCCACGCACTTGAAATCATGTCCAAAATGCCGCCAGGCAGTCGAAGAGAGGCGCTACCTAACTGAGGCCGCTTTGAGCCTGCCGGCTCTCGAAGTTCCGGCCGACTTGGCCCATCGGGTCATGGCCAGGATTTCATCCCCGGCGTCCTCCCTGCCGGTCTGGCTAACTGCCTTTATCGTCGGTTTGTCTTCGCTTGGCCTCCTCTGTCTTCTCCTCATCCTATCCGGAGGCAAGAGCGCGTTTGCTATCCTGGCCGGGTTCAATCACTCGATCTTAATCTATCTGAAAAACTCGACCGTCTGGCTGGCCAAGGCTATGGCCCTCCTGGCTTCGGTCGGGAAAGTCATCCAGACCCTCGCCGTGGCCTTATTCAAGGGAATTTCTCTGCTGACTACACTCACGAGCCCTGGAGTTCAAATCTTGGCATTGACCATGACCCTGGTGGCGTTCATCAGCCTTTATCTGGCGCTTAAAAAGAAACTTCTGCCAGGAGAAAAAACATGAAGAATAAACTCCTGTTGGTTTTTATCGGGCTTTGCCTCTGCGGAGGCCTCTCTCCGCTTTGCGGCCGGGAAAACATCAGCCTCAAGGAAGATGTCTTTGTCGCCAAGGACGAAGTCCAGGACAACATCGTCACCTTTGGCGGAAACGTGACCGTCGAGGGCAGAATTAAAGAAAACGTCGTCGCTTTCGGCGGCACGATCATTCTGAGCGGCGAAGTCGACGATACCGTAGTCGGCATCGGTTCGGCGATTACCCTGCACTCGACCGCCGTCATCAAAGGCGACTTGGTTTCCCTGGGCGGCGTCCTCAAAAAAGAGCCGGGCTGCGTCATCCAGGGCGATACCGTCTACTTCAAATCCTCAGAGTTCCTGTCCAGGATTTTCCGCGGCGGCCTTTTCTCGGTCCCGCTTCTCCCCATCATTTTAATCCTCAAGCTGCTCACCGTGTTCATCTGGTTGCTTCTGGCCATCGTCGTGGCGGGCGTTTTCCCGCGTCAGCTCGTTTTCGCCTCCTCCCAGGTTCGCGCCTCCTTCTGGCCGGTCGTGGGCACGGGCGCCCTGTCCCTGATCATATTCACCACTCTCATTCTCTTCTCGGCCTTCCTCTCGCTCATCCTGATCGGGATTCCCTTCCTCGTTTTTCTCATCGCCGTCGGCCTGGCCATCAAGATATTCGGCCAGGTTGTCCTGTTCCATCTCTTCGGTGAGAGCCTGGGCAAGGCTTTGGGCATCCGGGCGCCGGCTCCGCTGCTCGCCGCCTTCCTCGGCCTCATCGTTGTCAGCCTCATCAGTTTCATCCCCTTCATCGGGTTTCTCTTCTCCTTCTGCCTGAGCCTTATCGCCTGGGGTGTGGTCATCCGGACAAAATTTGGGTCAACGGAGAATTGGTTCAGGAGAAAAGCCTAAATTTAGGGGAAAAAGAGGCCGGTTTAGAGTTCGAGGATCTCTTTCTCTTTGGCGGCTGCCATCTCTTCAGTCTTCTTCGTGTACTCGTCCATGATTTTCTGAAGCTGCTCCAGCCCGTTGAACTTGTCGTCCTCAGTGATCTTTTTATCCTTCTCCAGTTTTTCTATCTCTTCCTTGCTCTCGCGGCGCATGTTCCGCAGGGCTGTCTTCTCCTCCTCGAGCATCTTCTTGATCCGCCTGGCCATTTCCCGGCGGCGTTCTTCGTCGAGAGGCGGGATGGGGATTTTCAGAATTTTGCCGTCGTTGATGGGATTAAGGCCCAGGTCGGCTGACCGGACGGCTTTGTCGATCGTCTCGAGAAGCGAAGGATCCCACGGCTGGACGGTTATCAGTGTGGGGTCGGGAATGCCCAGGGTGGCCACCTGGTTGATGGGGATCAACGTCCCGTAGTACTCAACCTTGATGTCCTCGAAGAGGCTGATGTTGGCCCGCCCCGTCCTCAGCTTGCTCAAATCCTTGCGAAAGTGCTCGAGCGAGACTTTCATCCGTTTCTCGAGCTCCTTCAAAACCTCTTTGATCATCGTCTTTCTTCTCCCCAGTCAACAGTCTGGAATGTTTTCAGCGAACCCAGGTCCCGACTTTTTGGCCCAGGACTGCTTTCCTGACATTTCCTTTTTTATTCAGGTTAAAGACAACGATGGGCAGGCTGTTGTCCTTGCACAGGGAGATCGCCGTCGAGTCCATCACCTTGAGACCTTTCTTGATGACTTCGAGATAGCTGATCTCCGCGTACTTCCGGGCCTTTTTATCGAGCATCGGGTCAGCGCTGTAAACCCCGTCTGCTTTTGTTGCTTTCATGATCACCTGAGCCTTGATCTCCAGGGCGCGCAGCGCGGCGGCGGTGTCGGTTGTAAAATAAGGGCTGCCGATCCCGGCGCTGAAGACGACCACTCGCCCCTTTTCCAGATGCCTGATGACCCGGCGTCGGATAAACGGCTCGGCCAGGGCCTTGATTTCGATGGCCGAGACATGGCGGCTGACGAGGCCTTCTTGTTCCAGCGCTTCCTGGAGGGCGATACCATTGATGACGGTAGCCAGGAGTCCCATCTGGTCAGCGGCGGCCCGGTCCATGCCTGCTTCAATGCCCTGCTTGCCGCGGAAGATGTTCCCCCCGCCGATCATGATGGCCACCTGAACTCCCAAGTCATGGATCTCTTTAACCTGCCGGGCGACAGACCGGGTTCTCTCGAAGTCGATGCCAGTAGGCAGCTTCCCCAGCAGGGATTCCCCCGAGAGCTTGAGGAGAATCCTCTCGTAGGCCGGAGTTAGATGGGCCATTATTTGTTCTATCAATCTTTGCCCAGATCAAACCGGGCAAACCTTCTGACTCTGATGTTTTCTCCGATCTTGGCGATGTAAGAAGCGATGAGTTGCTGGACGGTGATCTTATCGTCCTTGATGTAGGGCTGATGGAGAAGGCAGACTTCCTCGTAAAATTTCTTCAGCTTCCCTTCAACGATTTTCTCGATGATCTGGGGCGGCTTTTGCATATCTTTCAGCTGAGCCCGGATGATCTCTCTTTCTTCCTCGAGCTCGAGAGCCGGGATCTCCTCGGCCGAGACAAAACGGGGGTTGGCGGCCGCGATCTGCATGGCGATGTTCTTAACCAGCTCCCTGAATTCCTCGTTGCGAGCCACAAAATCAGACTCGCAGTTAACTTCCACGAGCACCCCTAACTTCCCGTCAAGATGGATGTAGGACTGGACGAGCCCCTGAGTTGTCTCCCGGCTCATCTTCTCCTTGGCCCGGGCATAACCTTTTTTTCTCAGGATGGCGATGGCCTTGTCGATGTCTCCCTGGCTCTCCTCGAGCGCTTCCTTGCACTCCATGACTCCGATCCCGGTCCTCTGCCGGAGTTCTTTAACCATTTCTGCCGTAATGTCCATCTTTCTTTCCTTTCTTGTCTTAGCTCAGCTTCTCTTCCTTCGGTGATTGTCCGGCTGGAGCGGAGAGGTCGGCCTCCCCGGCCGCGCCTTCTTCTCTCTTCGAAGCCTCGAGCTCTTTCTCCAGGCGGCTCTTCTTTCCTTCCATCACCGCCTCGGCGATCTTGGAGCTGAACAGGTCGATCGCCCTCACGGCATCGTCATTGCCGGGAATCGGATAATCGATATTCTCAGGGTTTCCGTTGGTGTCGACGACAGCGACGATCGGAATCCCCAGCTTCTGGGCTTCCTGGATGGCGATCTCTTCTTTGGCCGAATCGACCACAAACAGGGCGCCGGGGAGAGCCGTCATGTTTTTGATCCCGCCCAGGTTCTTGGCCAGCTTGCGGTAAAACTTCTCCATCTTGGACTGGTCTTTCTTGGAGTGAAGCTCCCAGCGGCCGTCTTCCTTCATCTCCTCGAGCTCGACGAGCTTTTCCACGCTGCCTCTGATCACGGCAAAGTTGGTCAGCAGGCCTCCCAGCCAGCGCTGGTTGACATAGCTGCATTCGCAGCGGGTCGCCGCTTCTCTGATGATGTCCTGAGCCTGCTTTTTTGTCCCGACAAAGAGGAGGTTCTTTTCTGCTTCAGCTATGCTCCGGACGAATTGGAGGGCTTCCTTGAAGATTTTGATCGTCTTTTGCAGGTCGACGATATAGATGCCGTTGCGTTGACCGAAGATGTACTCTTTCATCTTGGGATTCCACCGTTTGGTCTGGTGACCAAAATGAACGCCTGCTTCTAAAAGTTCTTTCATCGTTACGGATACCAAATTCAGTCCCTCCCTTATCTCTTGTGATACTGCGGCGCTTTTCTCGCGCCCAGGAGTCCGTATTTCTTGCGCTCTTTAATCCGCGAATCCCTGGTCAGCAGGCCGGCGTTTTTCAAGGTCGGCTTGAGTTCCCTGTTGAATTCAACCAGCGCCCGGGCGATCCCGAGTCTGACAGCCTCAGCCTGGCCCCTGATGCCTCCCCCGTTGATGCGCATGAAGACATCAAATTTGCTCTCGGTATCCGTCAGGGCGAGAGGCTGGCGGATGAGATATTTGTGAGAATCCAGACGAAAATATTCGGCAAACGGACGAGGCTTCTTGTCTACGATCAGCGTCATGTCGCCTTTCCCCGAGCGCAAAAAGACCCTGGCCACGGACGATTTTCGTTTTCCCGTTCCGTAATACTGGATTAAACTCAAGATTCCTCCTCAAACTTGTATTCCCGGGGGTTCTGGGCTTGGTGAGGATGATCAGGGCCGCGGTAGACTTTCAGTTTTTTAAAGACACGGCGGCCGAGCTTGTTCCTGGGGATCATTCCCCTGACTGCCCGGCGGATGACCTCTTCAGGTTTATCCTTGAGGAGGTCCTGGAGCTTTTCGCTCTTCAAGCCGCCTGGATATCCCGAATGGGAATAGTAAACTTTTTCTTCTTTTTTCCTCCCGGTGACCCGGATTTTTTCAGCGTTGACCACGACGACGAAGTCGCCGGTGTCGCAGTGCTCGGCAAACTGTGGCTTATTCTTGCCGCGGAGTAAAGTCGCCACTTCTGTGGCTAGACGACCCAGAACTCTCCCCTCGGCGTTGACCAGCCACCATTTCTTCTCGATGTCAGCCTCTTTGGGGACAAAAGTTTTTATCCGCATCTTCCTCAGCAACTAAGGATTAAATAAAAAAATAAGAATGATGCCATAAAATACTAAATATTGAGCCGGTTGTCAACCTCGGCTTCCCTTGCGCCTGGGCTTAACAGCGCATCTATCTTGCTCATTATTACGATGTTAGCCCAGCACAGGAGGGAATCAATTCACCCAGAGCCTTCGGCCGCGGCGCCTGGAGAATCCCCAGATGAGGGCGATACCGGCGAGAAACCCCCCGATATGGGCGAACCAGGCCACGCCCCCGCCCAGGCCGATGTTCAGCACCTGAGCTAAAAACCAGAAGCCGAGGACATAGGCAGCGGGAATGGGCACAACCCGGATGAAGACGAAAAGGAAAACCAGGGTCATGACCCTGGCGCCCGGAAAGAGGAGGAGATAAGCGCCGAGCACCCCGGCGACAGCCCCGCTGGCGCCGATCATCGGCACGCGGGAGTGGGGGCTGAAGGCGATCTGAGTCAAGCTCGCAGCCAGCCCCGCCAGAAGATAAAAAAAGACGAACCGGATGGAGCCGAGATAATCCTCGATGTTGTTGCCGAAGATCCAGAGATAGAGCATGTTTCCCAAGAGGTGGAAAAGGCTGCCATGAAGGAACATCGAAGTCAGCAGAGTCAAGGCTGGGGAGAGCCGGGGAAGATACGGCAGCGACTGAAAATGGGTGATCTCGTAGGGAATGAGGCCCATTTTGTGGACGTAATAGACCAGTCCCTGGTGGGAAAAGGCCTGGTACAGAAAGATCAG
>Ga0172365_10001686_pt1 | contig 16016 bp, 29 predicted proteins | sample LakKivSesite48cm_FD_114535 | JGI IMG/M metagenome (GOLD analysis project Ga0172365, IMG submission 114535) | Sediment microbial communities from Lake Kivu, Rwanda - Sediment site 48cm | ecosystem: Environmental > Aquatic > Freshwater > Lake > Sediment | place: Rwanda: Western Province, Lake... | reverse complement strand
GCAGCAAAACCATAGCCATCATCCATTACGTATTTTCCTCGCAGCATGCCGACCGTCTAGCTGACTATTTAGCAGCGTGGTCTCAAGACGTCACAATACATACGAACAAGAGCACTGCTGTAGTGTATGTTTCAGACGCAATGCTCTTCCCAGAGAGCCTTAGACGCTTGTGCTACCAAATTGTCATACCCCCAAGCACGGCAGAAGAGAGGAAGGCACTGCTGGAACGTGACGCTGAAGAACTCTCAAAAGGCTTTGAAGAAATGTATAAACAAAAGCTCAAGCTGACCGTCAGTGAAGACGTTATCCAAGCGTCTTCTGGACTTGACCTGCACTCTACCGAAACCGCAGCATATGAGAGTTTCTTCACAGAAAGAAAATTCACTGTAAAAGCCTTCACAGACCTTAAAATCAAAATACTGAACACCTATAATCTCGAATACATCCAGCCTCAAATAGACTTCAGCCTAGTCGGTGGCTACAACAGTCTGAAAACCTACATTCAGAACCGTGTCATCACACCGCTACGCAATCCAGAGAAAGCTCAACGCTACGGGGTTGGTCTGCCCAGAGGTATAATCCTCTACGGCTATCCGGGAACTGGCAAGACACATATCTCGAAGGCACTGGCTAAGCAGCTTGGTCTTGCAATGGTCAAACTGACGCCAGCAGACCTTTTCAGAGGCATTGTTGGCGAAAGTGAAAGCCGAGTAAAGCAAATCACGACTCTAATCGAAAGCCTAGCCCCCGTGGTCGTGATGATAGATGAGGTAGACCAGATAGCAACTCCAAGAGACCAAGTGATGATGACGGATTCGGGGGTAAGTAGAAGAATAACGAATATGCTGCTTGACTGGCTGGGACAAAGTGAAAGAAAATCGTTGCTGGTAGGCTGCACAAACTTCATGCCGTTAGACCCGGCATTCTTAAGAGCTGGGCGTGTAGACGAGATTTGTTTAGTTCTGCCACCAGACCGAGAAGCAAGAAAAGAAATTCTGTTGATACACTGCAACAAGCTAAGGAAGATTCCAATGGTAGACGAAGACAAGGACGCTATACTCAGTGATGTCGCCAACAAGACGTTCATGTGGACTGGTGCAGAACTGGAAAAGCTCGTTTTAGACGCTGCAAGACTGGCTATGGAAAAAGATGCGAAGCGTGTGACGGCTGAGCACTTTGATGAAGGAATAAAGAGCAGAGAAATCAACGAGAGGGAACGAAGCGAAGGCATCCAACGCATGATAGGCACAATGAAGAAGCTGGAAAACGTCAACAAGGCTTTCTTAAGAGAAGCTGTCAAAGAGTTTCAGAAAGGCGAAAAGGACGAGAGCAGAGTCAAAGCTCTGTTAGAATCGCTTTAAATTCCCTTTTTTCTTTTTTAAATCTGGGTGCAATGTCTCTGGCGGTCGGGGAATAGACTAGCTTCTGGCTTCTCTGTTCTCCCTCGGCAATGGTGACCCGCCAGAGGCACATAGACCTTCTGGGTGACTGCTGTGAACAGGGGTAAACATGAAATCTACCGAGACATCTTGGTTTGTTGCTACAAGGGCGAAATCAAAAGTCAATTAATGACAAAGTGTCGAATCAGTTGGTCGCAGACTAAAACGATACTTGCTTTTCTCTTGAACAATGGATTCTTGGAAATGTCAAAGAGTAAGCACCCTGATGGTAATGGTCACGAGAGGCTGATGACCGTTTTTCGGACAACACGGGAAGGTGTTGTTTTATTGTTGGCACTAGAAAATGTCGAGTTTATTCTTAAAACGGAGTATGCGAAGGACGCTTATAGACTTCGCCATGTAGCAACCGCTACACTGTAATCCTTAATCTCCTCTTTTTTCTCATGGGTGCAACTATGGTGTGCTTTTGGAAATGGGGACATAAATGGGAAAAAGCGTCAGAAAAGCAGGCTAAGCAGATTGAAGAGAGTTTAGGGTTGTTCGGTATCCACGCTGACCAAATAGAAATCTGCTCGAAATGTCATCGGGTAAAACTCATAACCTCGACATTCATGGACTATAAGCCCAGAGTCAGAATCCTACCGCCTTATCCCTTTAAACAATAATCCCCAACTTTTTTATACCTCGGAATGTTTATATTCGGAATCGGACGTTTGAAGGAAAGGGGGAAAGTTATGAACCTAAAGATTTTGGGTGATGAGTAATGTCACACTACAGCATATACAAGACAAAACTCGGAAACATCAACGCAGAACTTTTGAAGCTGGCAATCACAAGCCTAGCAAGGGAAATCGGAGCTGAAGTAGTAACAGCAGTTTTCGCATGGGGTCAACAAAAACATGATGTTACAATAGGACTGAAAAACGCTGCTATGCCCAGAGGAATAGGTTTCGGAGTAGACAAAGATGGAATGCTTACAATCCATGGAGACGCCTATAGACAAGCTGAAGAGTTCAACAAAATCGAAACCCTAGCCCAAAATTACATTAAGGCATATAAGGTTGCAGCACAAGCCAGAGCTGTTCATCCCACTGCTAAGATGCAAACCAAAATCCATGAAAGGGAAGTCGTCTTGGAGATGGTAGTATGAAGAAGCTAGTTTTCACCTTCAAAGAAAACGGTTCTGTCACGGTTGACGCCCAAGGCTACGAAGGTCCATCCTGCGTTCAAGACACCGACAAAATCCTATCAGTCTTGGACGCTGAACTCGAAAACAGAAGAGTAAAAGGAGAGTTTTATGCACATGCAGCACAAAAAACGCAAAGTCGTTCTTCTGTTCAAAGATGACGCCATAATAAGTCTAGAGCCAATGACAGTCGAAACAGAGAAAGAAGTTGAGGAAATACTCGGCGACATGGTTGTAAGCAAGTCTCGTGTGTGGTGTGGATAATGGTCAGAAGCAGGGAACGACTCAAAGCAAAGATTTTAGAGATTCTTCACGACAACAAACCAGAAATCTTACCTCTGAAGGAAATCGAAGAACAAATGCAAATTGAAAAAGCCGAGAAGGAAGATTTTCGCAAAGCTGTGAAAGAACTCGAAAGCGAAGGCAAAATCCTAATGCATATAGCAATTTCTTAATCCCTCTTTTTCTTTGTCTTGGGTGAGGAAACATGAAGACAAGCAAAATGATAAGCGATGTATTCAAGCCAGACGCAAAGCTAGTCAAGTCTTCTGAGGACGGGCGAGTATTTTACGAGGATGTAAACTTCACTTTCTTGACAGGCGAAATGATGAAAGGAGCAGGTGAAAAACTGGCTAAAGCATTCCCCGGCTTTGAAGTGTGGGTTACTGGCGGTCCATATCGAGGATATGACGTGAAATATCACGTTGATTGGAAGAAGAAGATAATTTCGTTGGATTTCTACAGCCCAAGACCGGGAATCGGATACCTAAACGCCATCATAGAAGAGATTAGGCAAAAGATGAAGGAAAGAGAAAGCCAAGCTGAACAACCTAAAGTAAAGAGAGGGAAAAAGAAATGAAGATAGTCATTCAAGGTTACTGGAATGCTCAGATAAAATCTGCACCATCTCCGGCAAATGGAACACCAGAAGACGTTCTGAAAAAAGGACAAAAACTGACCATCTGCGACATAATCATTGATGGAAGGCTAAAAGGAAGCGTTGTCTGGGATGGCATCGCTCTACGCATCGAACCCCCATAACTCCTCTTTTTTTCTGTTTTGGGTGAATTTATGGATACTCCCGACATGACAAAGAGACAAATACTACGCATGTTTGAGAAAGGCTACATCAAATCTGGCTACCTCTACAGTGGAAGCATACCGCAAAACGCCACCGTTTTCTACCACAACAAAGGAAATTATGAGCGAGCTTTGGAGCTTGTAAACGAGGGAAAACTGGAATTTGCCAAGAATGAAGCACGAAGTTTCATATTACCTTTGGAACATCGGAAAAGGTTAATTGAGAAGCATGGTCTCGCTGAGAAGTGGGAGAAGGAAGCTCCCTACTTCTATCCTAACGGTCCATATGGTGAGGTAACTTGTGTTTACGGCAAAACAGAAGAGGTCTTAAAAGCCCATGCCTTAGCAAGACTTCATCAGAATGAGCATGGTTACTTGGCATATTTTGAGAGCAAACATGGCAACGGCACTTACAAAACGCAATACTGGACGCATGACCACAGACAGTTTAGAGCTGGCATGATTACGTGTGATTGTCCCGCTTGGCGATTTAGAAGACACTGCGACCATCAAGACAACATGAGAGCGTTGCTTATAGAGGCAATGATAATTAAGTAGCAACTACTACACCCCATTTTTCTCTGTTGGGTGAAAATAGATGTCAGAGTTCAAGGTTATAATACCGACAAGCAAAGGCAGACAACGTCTCATAGAGATGATACACTTTGCTAAGCGGTTGGTGGAAATAGGCAAGATAGTCGGCTTTGCAATATCAGCGAGAGGTTGGTGTTACCAGCTTGAAAGTTTTGGTCTAGTGACAAAAGCACAATTCGACAAGGTAGAGAACCTCATAAACGAGTGTAGAGAAAGGGGCTTTTTAGCTATTGACTTCACGGCTGAGGAAGAAGCAAGAAAGTTTTCTGGGGTTGAGAAACCAGAAACCCTAAGTCCCGTTCAATACATGAAGCAGTTTCTTGAAGCTACATTGAAATGCGAAGATTGGTATACGCCCGACTGGTGGGACGGAGAGCAATACTACATTCAGATGGTTGTCGAGAAAATAGACCTTAAAACACTTTTCGAGCCAGTGTGCACGGAATATCACATTCCTATAGCTACGTCAAAGGGATGGTCTTCGATGCTGCAACGTGCCGAATATGCAAGACGATTCAAAGAAGCCGAACAAAAAGGTCTGAAATGCGTATTGCTCTACTGTGGCGACCATGACCCAGACGGCTTACGCATCTCTGAGTTTCTACGAAGCAATCTGCGTGACTTGGCTCAGATAAGATGGTCGGATGGCATGGAAGGTTACAACCCCGGAAAGTTAATCATTGACAGATTCGGTCTAAACTACGACTTCATCGAAGCTAATAATCTGTCGTGGATAGACAACCTCATAACAGGTTCAAAGAAAAACTTGGCAGACCCTTCCCACCCGAACTACTGGTTACCATACGTGCAAGATTACTTAGGACGTTATGGCGAACGAAAATGTGAAGCTAACGCTCTGGTAGTAAGACCTAGACAAGCAGCAGAATTATGTCGTCAAGCTATAGAAAAGTATGTGGGAGCTGGTGCACTAGAGAGGTTTCGGAAGAAAAGGCAAGCTATAGTTGATGAGCTAACGAAGTTCAGAGAAGAAACTGGTTTAGACGAAGCTGTGCAAAAAGCCTTAGATATAATCAACAAATCGGAAGAAGAAAAAACTAAAAAGTAGCTTTCCCACCTTTTTTTATTCTTCAATGGGCGTTGAAAATGCCAATCTATACAATCTATCTAGCGTATTTAAAGAAGTTCAGCTTCAACCCTCTCAAAATCTTCCCCTTGGATTTAAGGTCAACCTTGATTTATTACGTTATGCGAAACAGAGGTAACAATGAAGTTGCACCAGACGAACTAATACTTGCAATGGCGAAGAAAAAGGACATTTCATGGGAGTCCTACTGTCGTCACTACGAGGATAAGCTGGCTAAGGAAGAAGCACGAGCGTGGATGGAAAAGAGAGCGGATGAGGCTAAGAGAGGACACAATGTAATTTTGGTCTGTTTTGAGAAAAGCCCAGACCAGTGTCATAGACGACTACTCGCTGAAGCCATCGCAGAACGATTCGGAGCTGAATACAAAGGTGAACTATCACTTTATCAATAACATCCCCTTTTCTTTATCAATGGGTGAAAGAACATGCCCTTAACAACAACTCAAGTAATAGAAGTAAAAGTGCGGGTTGAATGCACTAAACCCCCGTTGAAAGGCGAAAATTTCTATGCTTCCCGAAAGTATGCAAAGATAGTCACGGTAGAAGAGCCTCTAGGTAAAGTGCAAAGTGTCAAGTATCTTCTTTTAAAGGATAAACAATGGGTTGAGGTCAGTGAGGAAGAATTTAGGGAAGCAACCAGCAAGGAAAGCGAACAAAAAATCAGGGATGAACTTACAGAGGGTCTCAAGAAAAGAGTGGAAGATGCCTACAGCACCGCAAAAGAGTAGCGACCGCTACATTCCATCTTTTTTTATGTTATGGGTGAAGCGATATGGTGAGAATCGACACTTTCATAGACAGTGACGGCACATGTGAACATTGCGGAAAAAAAGACGTGTTCTGTCGAAGATGCAAAGGATATATGTCGAATGAGAGAGCTTGGCACACGGGAAACGGTCACTACTGTGTTGGATGTGCTCAAGAAATGGGGTGGGAATAATGGTTGTGATAGCCATCGTGACGGTTAGGCTTCCTCGCAACCCAAAGCATGACCCGCAACATAAAGTGGCTGGAAGATGCCCTTTATCTAAGACTGGGTTGTGCACTGACGTAACGGGAGAACACCATTCATATATAGAGACTGGTATAAGTCTAGAGGACATACGAAAGAAAGCTGAACAAAAATGGGGACACGTCACCAGAATCGAAGAATTAGGCAAATTCTATCAAACCTAAACCTTCCTTTTTCTATGTGGGTGATAGTTTGTTTGCATCAAATAGAGATTTTCTGAATTGGCTTGCGGGATATTTTGACCATGGAAGTTGTTGCAAAGCTAAAGAAGCGATAGCTAGAGGATACCCAATATTACGCATTAACGTAGCAATTTACGTAGATTCCGAGGACGCAGCAGGCGAAATCAGAGATTTCTTCTCCTTTGACGGAGCAAAAGTTAGGGAAAGAAAAACACCGGGAAAGAGATACAAATATGAAATACGTGCAACCCACGAAGCATTGTCCTTCGCATACCAGTTGCTACCCTATGTAAAACTTCGCAAAAGCGACCTACAGAAAGTGATAGACATAATAAATAAATGGGCTGATGACAGGATAGAATCAAATGTGTATAGAGCAGGTGCGAGAGCAATGGTTGAGAAAGTCTTAGATGTTCGAGCAATGGAAATGACAGGAAAATTGCATATTCACAAGTAACAGTAACCACACCTTTTTTCTGTATGGGTGACGGCGGATGCCAAAAATTGAAACTATCTACGCTTTTATATCTACCGAAAAAGGTCCAAACGATGAGGGCATTGTAGCAATGAAGGTCGGGGATACGTGGATGCCTCTTGTTGGAGCGGACATGAAACGTGTAGATTCGCTTCGACCAATAGCAAAGCAAATAGCAGTAGTTACGAAGAAAAGAATTGTGCTGGCAAAATTCACAGTTAGACAAGATATGGAAGAGATTAATCCTAGAAAGTAAATTTTCCCTTTTTTCTGGGTGGTCTATATGGAGACTGCTAAAGGCAAAACAGTGAAGATGTATATGTGTCACTTGGCAAGAAGAAGCGAACGAACCCTTCTCAAAGAAGGCAAAACCAAACAAGGAACGAAAGTTCGTCTGGTTCAAACCAAATCGGGAATCAAGGAAATATACAGATGGCACAAAATCCAGAAGTGTTGGGTCTGGGTTACCAATACTGCTTGCGGACAGGTTGTTCCCATTGAAAAAGTATTTGAAACTATGACAGGTCAAGAACCCCAAGATAACAATAAAACCCCTTTTTTATGAGTGGGTGCGAGAGCATCCTAGTTTGCTGTCCAAGTCAAGGAGACGATTAATATTTGCTGCGATTGTCCAAAAATCAGTGTGTCTTTTTTCCTCGGCTGCCTTAACCAGCTCCTTCAACGCTGCATCCTCACCTTCTATGACTACTTCGCAGAGAGTATTTCTGGTCTTTTCATGCAACGTGGTTCGCCTTATTAACGTGTTAGAGACAAAGAGTATTTTAGAGTTACTCAAAAATTTTTTGTGGGTGAAAACTTTGGGTAGGCATAAAGGAAGAAAAATGCACTTCCATCGAGTCATTGCTTACAAAATGTTCGGAAGAACGATACGGGGGAATCCAGAATCCTATTGGTTCACTCTAGACTGTGGACATGAAATACATAAGTTTCACAGTGCAAGAGATTCTATGACAGCTTTCGCTTTGGCAGTAATCATCCCTGACAAGGTTAAGAAAGGTGAAAAACTTACAGTAGAGGATTTTCCAAGAATGCACTGTCACGTATGTGCTAGAGGAGAACCACACACAGAAAAGGCAGTAGACCTCAACAAGTTCATTGAAGAGATATGGGCAAAAACGAAGAAAGCAGACCAGAATCCAAGCAAGTAGCAACCGCCACCTTTTTTTCTGTTTGGGTGTCACCTATGGCGGAAAACAAGTCGAAAAACAAAAACGAGAAAATCTTTGAAATGAAAAAGCGGAACGGTGAGATAGCAAAATTCCGTTTTGTAAAGGATGGTGGTGTCTGGCATTGGGACATGCTGCACAAACAGTCGAAGCAAGACAAGAAGCTAGGCATTGTTAAGTCTCTTCCGCTGCCCGATGTGAATTTAGACAAGTGCAACACGCTTAAAGATTGCTTTGACGCTATTGCTAAATACAGAGGCTCAGACTGGGTCGGTCAAATCTATGCTGACATCATGGCTTCCTAACTTCTCCCTTTTTTTCTGGTGGGTGCAGAACCGTGATTGAGACGAAGAAATACTCAACAATAATGTCGCAGATACTTAAGGAAGGGAGTTGCCAAGGCTACAAAATAGTGAAGTCAAAAGTGCAGAAAGGTTCTTTTTTGCGGACATACGACCCGCAACAAGGCAGACTGACGAAAGATGTTTTTGACTCCGACTTTCCCACTGTCAGACTGACATGTAAAGAGGACATTTGGATGTCGGATACTCCATTAGAGCAAGAAAGTTACAAGCCAGCGGTAGAAAAAGCCAGAGGAGACGTGTTGATTTGCGGTCTGGGAATAGGTCTTCTACCGACACTCATCAAAGACAAGCCTGAAGTGAAACACATCGACATAGTAGAAATTAGTAAGTGTGTCATAAAGCTGGTCTGGGAGCAAATCAGAACACCGAAAATGGAAATAATACACGCTGACGCATGGAAATACCTTGCTGAAAGCCCTAAGAAATACGATTTCATCCACATAGACGTGTGGGGTTCAATAACTGCTCCTATCCTAGAAGTAAAGAAGGCAAGAGAAGCAGCTTTAAAGTGCCTCAAACCGAACGGTCAAGTCCACTGCTGGCTACAAGAACTATACGATAGAATCATTTCAAAGCTACCAAAGAAAGCGGGTTTCCCGACAGCCAGAGCAGGTTTTCACGACCCATGTCTAATCTGTGGAAAAACCCTTAGAAACGACTATGCGGGTCTATGTATGGACTGTGCTGACGGTATCGGACTGAGCGAAATCTTCATGGAGACACAGACGTAGAATGTTCAATGGTGAAGAAAATGAAGAAGGATGTGGAAAAGAAGCCAGTAGACGTTTATGTGTGCGTTAAGTGTGGCAGACAGGAAGACCATTTCCGCAATACTTGTCCCCGATGCGGAGCTACAATGGTAAAGCGAACGAAGATTGTAGAGATTAAACCAAACGAAACCCCTAAACCTTAAGCCCTTACTTTTTTTCTAATTTGGGTGTTAACATGGCAAAGCCGATTTTCTGTGACAAAAATGGTGTGTGGAAAGAGGAACTTAAGAAACGGTTAGAGAGGAAGGAAGATGTTACATTGTTGGCTCTGGGAGAGACAAGAGGGGACGTATTGGCATATGTCAATAGTCGAAGAGATTTGGACATAATTAGCGTGCATACACGATACATGAAGGATAAAAGCAAAGGGATAGGCATAAAAATTAAGGTGTGCAAAAAACCCCAATGATTTTTTTCTACTTATTGGGTGAGTTTCACGTAATGACTAGAATACCGGAAGAAACAACAAAAAGACGTTGTGCACACAGAGCTAAGCACATCTCTTGGTGCAACAAGCATAAGCGATTCTGCAATGCACCATATGAATACGAAACGTGTAGCGATTACACGCCTCGCCCAAAGAAACAGAGGTGGTAGGGAGTGTAGCGGTCGCTACACATATTTTTCTACTTGGGTGTTTCCATGTCGTAGCCTTTCGTTTTCATCCTTCCAGCAATTAGCTCTCTCATCCATTCCACAACATCCGTCTTTTCTCTCTCGACAAGTGCACAGATTAAACCGTTCTTTTCAAAGGCGTTAGAGTGGACAGCTCGGAAAGCCTCTACCGACTCAGACATTGTAATTGGCGGTCCACAGTATACTTTTGTCTTAGGCAGTGTAGTGGGAGAAACAGAAAAACTCACGACTACAAGGTCAGAAACAAAGGTATCGCAGACTCCTTTAACTTCCTTTTCTCTATTTTTTATCTCATGTAAAGCATGATTGCATGACGAGAGACCAACGTGAAAGTCTATTGCTCTGTCCGTTCTTCTCTTGAAGTTCAAATGCTCCCAATCTTTCCCTCTTTGAAGAAGGTAATCTTTCGTTGTATAAGGTTTAAAGGCAAAACGCTTACGTTCTATGAGACCCCAGCAGACTTCGTGAATTTGTTGCCATCTCACGGGTTTTATCGAAGCTAAGAGAGTGCGTTTAGGATTAGCTGGGTCTTCAAGAAAAGGAATCTCATCTGAAGAGGCTAACATCTGACACGCCTTCTCAAGCGTGTCGTAGCGTCTAATCAGCTCTTCAACTGCGATTCCAACTATTCCGCCGATTTCCGCTCCGTATACGCCTTGACTTTTGAAGAAGGCTTTTGCTCGTATTGCCTCTTGTCTTTGTTTGGGAGACAGGTTTCTGTTCATAAACTCTGTGTGAATTAACGTTTGGATTCTGGGGTGGTCGGGTGGCACGCAAACCAAGTCCACATCGTAGCCGTCTTTTTTAAAGTGCCATATGTCCATAGGACCTTCTTTCCGTCTGCCTTGTGGAACTCGTTTTTGAAATGCGTGGTATGCTTCCTTAAATTGAGAAGAGACCACAAAAATATCTATGTCAGTATCCCCTCTTACAAAAGTATCTTTAGCTGTCGAGCCAACAGCCATTATTTTGGCTTGTATTTTATTTTCTGACAGCATCTTCGCTACGGTATCCAGAAGGGCATCTCTGATTTCGTGCACTTTCTTCTTTTCTTGTTCAGTAGGCAAGTATGGCGGAAGCGACATGGCATGCTCCTTCAAAGGTTTTGATAAATGTTTTATATCTTTAGACATTTAAAGTTAAGGTAGGTGTAGTCTGTGGCGGAGAAACCAGCGAAACGCTTCTACATAACTCCCCAAATTCGCTTTGACATTCAGCAAGATAAAACGGTCATTATGTATTATATGGGTGGGGAAGTTTCACGTAAAAAGCTGGATAGAACCTACAACACCGACATTATGGAAGCGTTTTCCAATGAACTCGGACCTTTAGCAACTGGAAGCCCCATTCCTATGCCTACAACCATGCCCGCAATCGTTGAAAGGAAAAGCATAGCGGAACTAAGCGAGGACATAGAAAAACTTACTAAGCGAGTCCGCAGAATGGAAAAAAGATTAAAGGGGAGACGTAAAACTGCCACCTAAAAGAATCTACTTGTCAGAAAATAGCGACATCAGATTTGAGTTAGATGAAAAAACTGGCGAGACCATCATGTTCGTTTGCGGTCAACCGTTCACAAGAAGAAAACTACCTACGTTTTCAGAGAGATTCATAAGAAAACAGTTTAGGAATGAAATTGAACAGCATAAGAACTTCGTCTGTCCAACCGACCTAGAGGAAGAAAAGCCACAGAGTTAGGATGGTTTCCAACCCAAAGCATACTTGAAGACTGCAAATATAATGACAAAGCAGACAACCGCCCAGAAAGCAATGTCACCAACAAAGTAAAGGTAGTTGTGCTGAGCGGTGACCCCGCCATAAACTCTTTTCCATGTCAACGGAAAGCCGTAGTCAACCCAACCAAAACCAACTTCAGAGTAAACGAACTCCGAAAGCAAAGAGAAGGAAAGACCTAGAAGGATTGCTATTAAAAAGACATGAATCGTTCTTACTGGTCGAGGTTGCATAGATTATAATTAGGCTATCGAGTTTTTAGACTTTTCGATGGGTGGTTAAGTATGAAGATACTAAACTACATCCAAGGTGAAGGAAAGCATAGCATAGACGTTTTGCTGGCGATATATGCTATCACAGTGGAACGACTGCAAAAACAAGAATTGCAAGACATCGTCATAAGCTGGAAAGACATAAAAGAGCAGGTCAAGAGCACGGGAAGAACACTCTCGGATGGAACATATAGAGACCGAAGAGACGAGCTAGTTGACTTAGGTATTCTGGAAAAGGTCAGAACAGACCCGCTAAAGCATAACGTAAAAATGACCCAAAGAGGTCTACAAATCGGAGAAGCCCTACAAAAGTTCATTGATACCATGAAAGAGTTTGATACCCCCGAAAACACTGAGTAACGCCAGCACCCCATTCTTTTTCTATGTTTTGGGTGACGCCACAGAAAACGTAGATTTAAATATGAAGAAGAGAGATTCATTAGAACACTAACATGGGTGAGAGATTGAGGTTCATACAGAAGTTCAAAGGAGAAAGTTAAATGGTTAACCTATGGACACCACAAGAACTCTCAACTATTCAGGATAACTATGTTCAATGTTCAGCTAAAGAACTTGCCGAAAAGTGTGCTAGAAGTGAAAAGGCGATTTATCAGAAGGCACAAGAACTCGGTTTATACAGAAAATATGACCTTCTGCATTTTACATTAATTCCTTTTCACTTAGGATACTTCATTGCTCTTACTGAAGGCGAAGGTGGCGTTGGTATTAGTAAATGCAAAAGTAAGTATCAATCACAAGGTTTTCAGCTACAACCATACATCGCAATTACAAACACATCACTAGATTTGTTGAAAGAAGTTCAATGTGTGTTTAAAGGGCAATATGGTATTCCGTGCTACATCAAAAAAATGTCTGGTCGTAAAGACAAAAGATGGAAACAATGTTATGTTCTAATTTTTGGAAGACTTAACGTCATTTACTCTCTCTTGATGATGATGAAACCACATTTGATTGTGAAGAGAAAACAGGCTGAGTTAATGATACAGTTTTGTAAGTCAAGACTGAAAAAGAAAATGACATGTGCACCTTATGATAAGCGAGAACTAAAAATCCATCAAACACTGAAAGAATTAAATGCGAGAAGGGGGAAAATAAAATGAAATTTATCCAGAAGTTTTCTGGCATGAAACCCCCAATCATCTGCCCTAGTTTCTGGAAGTTGCAAGGTTTCTACGGTTGCTTAGGACAGTGCAAATATTGCTATTTGAGAGCTACATACATTCGTCTGCACGGCGGTGACGTGCCACGACCAACTCTTTACACTAAGAGCAGCTTAGACATGTTCACAAGAGACTTTGCTAAGTTTTGCCAGAGAGAAAAAGATTCTCAACTGCTCAACTCTGGTGAATTAGGAGACAGCTTTGCTATGGAAGACAAATGGTTTCACGGAGCTGGACCTTTCAGTCGCTTTGTGATTGAAATGTTCCGTAAACAAGCTATGCATAAAGTCTTGTTTCTAACAAAACTAAGCATTATCGACAACGTTCTGGACATCACGACACCTACGGAACAAGCAGTGTTCAGCTTCAGCTTCAACTCGCCAGAAGCAGTTGAAAAATGTGGTGAGCCAAATAATCTGGCTTGGCGTATTCAATGTTCCAGAAAACTGAAGGAGTTAGGATGGCATGTCAGAGGGAGAATAGACCCAATTCTGCCATTTATGGTAGACGATTACAGGAGCTTGATTCCGCAACTAACTCATTTAGAGAGAATAACATTAGGCTCTCTAAGGATAAACAATAGGCTACTACCGAAAACTTACCCAACATTCTGGAAGGAAATCGTGCCTAAAATGCATGACATTGCTCCGGGAGTTTATCGATTTCCAATTGATGATGATTGCAAGGCTTTCAAGACAATCATAGGATGGCTACGAGATGCTGGGTTCAAAGGCGAGATAGGTCTCTGCAAAGAACATTTCGGTGTCTGGGAAGAGCTGAAATTAGATTGGAAAAACCCTAAATGCAATTGTGTTCTATAGATAAGTGAGCAAAACATGCAATACATGAAACTGATTAACTTCTTAGCATTTATGTCCATAGCTGTAAACGCCTTAGAAAAGATACTCTCCTATATTGGTCAAAGAACATATCCAACCGTAATATTTGAAGGAAACATATTCACTGTGCCTTTCATTCGACACTATGGTTTAGAGTGGGGACACATAATCCCTTTTCTCTTGACCCTGCTGGCAACTTTCGGCATCTGGCTACTTGCTAAATACTCCGTTAAACCCCTTGAGACGTATCCAATGCGTAAAGAGATTGCAATGGCAATATATTTGTTTATGTTCTCCTTTCTGGTCATCAACACTGCGATAGTTGCTTACCAAAACGCCTACTTAATCTGGATAAACAGTTAAAGATACGGCAAGTTTTATGTAGTTTTCCTTCTTTTTTTATATGGGTGGTCACATGCCAGTTGTGCGGTGTAGAGATACGAACTGCGAATGTAACAAACGTGGATTATGTGAAACAGACGAAATCACTGTTGGAAGTTGTGAGTTTCCAAGTCAATGCAGAACCAAAATCTGATAGCAACTTTGCAGAGCTGTTCCATCGTCCAAGTGACGTGGATGGCGAAGCAAAACTAACTGGAAGCGAAGAAAGAATAAGGCAGATGCTCACTAGCAGCATTAAAACAAACGCTGCCGTGGCTGCTTTTCGCATCAGACCACCTTAGACGTTTGTGTTTGCTCTTTATATTTTAAGGTTTTCAAAATTTTTTAAACAGTAGCAGTCGCTACACATAAGATGCGAGTTTTGTAGGATTAGCGTCTGTTAGAAACCTTGTGAGAAGCTCAGTTTTATCCATAGGAATCGTTGCCCACACATGTTCAACCCATTTCGATGGGTCTTTTTTGGTAGTCTCAACATGAAAGTTGCCTTTAATAGCCAACCTAAGCTGCATCTTGTTTTCTTTTGGATAGTGAATGAAACTAACAACCATGCGAGGGTCTTCGCCTTTATTGTGTCGGTCGCAAATATGGTAGTCCCTACCAACAATAAAAGCAATAGAATCGATGGGCAACTCAATTTTACCTTTAAAAATATGATTTGCGTATTTATGCTTTTCTTCATTTATTTCCATTCGTATTGCTTCCTTTTGAAATGGTGATTTTATTGGTGAACCCAACAGCATATCTAAGGGATAGGGATAGTTTTTAACTCGTCAACACAATGCATGAACAACTCAACTTCTTCAAGTTTATTCGGAGAACCTTTGACCCAGTAACGAACGTTCTGCCAATCAAGCTTCAAAGTTTTGGCAATCTCGCTTATGCTCTTCCCGTTTGTTGCCATTCTGAGAGCCTTTAATCTGAGAGGCAATGTGTTTGCATCACGGTAAATTACTCTCGGCATCTTTTCGAGTATATTAATTATTCGTAACGCTTTCATCACTCTTTCACGTTTAACAATACAAAATGGCAAAATGCCTTCGAGAACCCTCTTTAAGTCATCCCTTCTTCCAAGACGCCATTCGTAGCACTTTTTCCAATCTTGAGAACATGACCCTGCGTAATTACGTTTTACAGTCTTTCTCTTATGGACTTGAACATACCCCCCAAAAGTTGTTTTTAACCATTTTATCAATGGATAACTCGTATTTACAACTGTCAGACGGGGAAATGCACGAACATTGAGATGACTTTTGTAGCGTTTGTTAAATTGAAATTCAGGAGTGCCTTCACCATCAACAATGGCAGCTAAATATGCCCAACTAACTGAACTTATATCCACTTCCAATCGCCTTGGCGAAAACCATAGAGTCTTATCTTCTTAATAAATTCGTCTCGTTTATTAGCATTTTCAAATGCAACTTTCATAAGAACCGGATGTGTTAGACCAATCAAAAGTTCAAGAATTTTCTCATCTGTTTTTCGGTAAAGTCTGTGAGGAGTTCTCACGTAAGGCATTATTTCCTCAAAGAAAACCGCAACATCGAACTCTTCATACTCAACGCTTATGGATTTTGTGAAGTCGGGAGTTTTCACTTC
>Ga0172365_10001683_pt1 | contig 16028 bp, 15 predicted proteins | sample LakKivSesite48cm_FD_114535 | JGI IMG/M metagenome (GOLD analysis project Ga0172365, IMG submission 114535) | Sediment microbial communities from Lake Kivu, Rwanda - Sediment site 48cm | ecosystem: Environmental > Aquatic > Freshwater > Lake > Sediment | place: Rwanda: Western Province, Lake... | reverse complement strand
GAGATCGAAGAGGCTGCTCATTGGGAAGCCGCTGGAAAAGCCTTTGTTTTATTGGGTTTTGGTTGGGGTGGTTTGGTTGCGTTTTTTGCGTCCGACTGTTGTGCCGTTTTGGAAGACCCAATAGAACCACCCTTCCTTGGTTAGTTTTCCGTTGTGGGCTTGCAGGTCTTTTAGCATGGCTTTGAATTCTGGGTTGTTGATGTCTTCGCTTCTTTGATAAGGTCCAGCGGAGCCTTCTGTGTTTTCCCATTTGATTTGGTCGGGGTCCCAGCCTATTTTTGCTTCTTTTATGATTTGGCGTGCGCTAGCGATTCCTGCTTCGACTGCGTTTAGGAATTCTAAGAGTGCTATGGCGGCTGTGTCTTCTTTTTCGGTCATGGCGTAGTTGCCTCCTCTATGGCTGGGTTTTCTTTGTGCTCGTAGTCTTCCAGGTGCTGGTCTAAGGCTTCGGCTATTTTGTTGTCGATGAGTTCTTTGATGGCTATTTCGGATGCCTCGTTGAGTTCCATGAACATCTTGAAGAGAAGCTGGATGGTTTTCTGTAGTTCTTCAGCGGATAGTATCATGTTTTTCACCTTTGATTTTCTCTTGTTTTTCGAGGAGTTCTATGCGTAGGCGTACGGCTTCGGAGACGAATTCTGCGACGCTGTGGTATGTTCCAAGCTTTTTGATTAGCTTTCTTATTCGTTCTACGAGTTCGTCGTTGATTGAGACGCTTTTGTAATTTGCTCCTGGCATGTGTTTACCCCACTTTAGCTTTACTTGTGTGGTATGCATGTGGCTAACGATTTAAGGCTTATCGCTACGACAACCTAAAAACTGCAGAGAGAAAAATCGAAAATTTATTAAGTCTTGACTAACGTATAGGTAAAGCAAGAGTGTGGTAAAATGCCCATGGACAAATACCGAGGCGTAAGCCTCCAAAGAGAACTCATCAACCTAATCGAAGAATACATTAAGGCTCATCCTGAAATGGGCTACAAGAGCCTCGCAGACTTCGTAACAGACGCCGTACGCGAAAAATGCACCGAACTAAAAATTCTTGTCGCCACATCTGAATTGCCACAGCTCGAACATTTCAACATAAGCGAAAGCGGTGTTAGGATACTGGACAGAAGCCTTGGTAACGGCGTGTCAAAGGGAAGGATAATAGACGTCTATTTCAAGCCTAATAAGATCTTATGCGAATACTGCGGCTCTGGCAACTGCAAACATGTAGAATTTGCCCTAAATATATCTAAAGTAAGAAAAATCCTAATCGAAAAAGGTTGGCCGATAAGCAAAAGAATCAAGGAAGTGTGAGAATGAAGACCCTTGGGATGAGGTATGAAACCGATGTAAGATTCGCACCCACACTTGAAACGTTTGCTGATCAAATCTCGTTTTTGTGCGGATAACTGCTCAAGACTTTTGAGTTTTAGCTTTCAGCATTTCCATTATCAGTTTGAACGAGTTTCTCCTCGGATTCGTGTATGTTCCTTTGATTTTTCCATCTTCTGTTCGCCATATTTTGACGTTGCCGTTGAGCTGGTCTGTGAATTCGATGAACGATATTTTTCTCTCTTTTATTTTGCCAATAAGTTCTGTCACGATTTTTGGCGAGTCCTTGAAGCTATTGACATAGAACTTCTTGTGTTGGTTGCCGACATATGTGTGAACGTATCCTGTCTGATGTGCTCTACAAACCTGGGGCACCCGGGCAATTGTAGCTTCGTCGAGTTCTTCGTGGATCTTCCATGTTTCTATAGGTGTCTTCCTATCCTTTCTGGGATGATATGGATTGAACGCCCAGCGGTTTTTCTTATGCATTGTTATTTCTTTTTCTTTCCAGAGACTTCTGAGAGCATTTCCGATAGCCTTGCGCGAGATTCTGCTGTCGTTAAGCAAAACTCTTTGAGCTATTTTTGCGAGAGGCATCTTTTCTGGGTATCTCGATGCAAGGAAGGACAGTATTTCCTGTTTGACAAAGGACAACGGGATGGTAGCGCCTTTTGGAAGTATTTTTATTCGTGGGTTCAGTAACCAGCCTTCGCCCAATATATCTGCGTAAACTAAATCCTTGTCCATCAGGTTGCCAAGGACATCTTTCAGATTACTGTAGCTTTCTGAAAATCCTTCTCGTCTTAGCTTTGCTATAAGGTCGCCAATCTGGTGTATCCTGTCCCTTTCAGCACTCATTATCCTGAGGACGCATCCTTCGAGAGGAGAGAATTCCGTCTCACTTCTTTCGGTGTAGTACGGTGGTGGGGCTGGCTTAGGAGGAAGCGGGGGTAGTTTGGGCTCTACAATGGGAATTTCAACAGTAACAGTTGGCGTTGGTTTGGCTACTGGTCTTGGTTCTTTAAGCCTTATTTCTGTCGCGAGTTTCTTGAGAGTACTCGGCGTCACGTGCTTGAACATAAAGGCATCTGCAAGTTCCTTTGTGACATCGACTATGGACGGTAACTCCTGTGTTTGGCGAGTGTTCTGAGTAGCCTTCAGATCTTCAGCCATATCTGGGCAGAGCGCAAGCAAAGTGATTGGTATTTGTCTAAGAACAGATTCTTGAAGCCCTATAGGAATAAAGCCAAGGACAGCTACCTTCTGTCCGACTAATTTTTCAAAATTCAGGTTGCTATCAAAACAGAACGCATTTTCGATTCCACCTGCAACAGTGCCTTTGTCGATAGATAAATCGAAGACGTATTGAAAACCACGGTCGTCAGAACTCTTTACAGTGGCAGTGGTTATGAAGGGCATAAAAAACACCAGGCTGTTCAGAAGGCGCGAAACAAAGTAATCTTTAAGGCAGAGCGGTGCAGATCCTGAGGTTTCCTGGTAGAATTTCTCTGGTTGAATAGTAATTGTCTCACACGCGGAGATGAGTTCCTTGAACGTGAGAAGCCACTGAGTATTCTGTTCCAATACTTGGGTCGACGAGCGTCGTCGTATTCTATTAAAACCCCAGTGGACCTCGCATCTTGAAACCCTCGTCTTCATACCGATGAATGGGCTACGTCCCAGCTCCACTCTCTTCTTAAAGACTTCAGCCATTCTTCCAAAGTCTGGCGAACTAATTTTGAAGGACATAACACGAGAGTATTCGGGAACGTGGCATATCAACGCGTCATATTTCCATACAGAACCGCTGAAGCTTCGTGTTGCAAATAGACTTACCAGATCCACATCTCTTGGGTTTGATGGGTAACTTTTTTGGGATGGCTTGATTGATTGCAAATCCAAGCGGCTTCTCCATGCCTCTTCCAATGCCCTGATGGTTTTCCTGCAGTTTCCATCCTGAAGTCTTTCATATCTTTTCTGGGCGCTCCGCATAATGCCGCCTGCAGGGCTAAGGTCATAGGACCACATATCATCGTAGAGAGCATCCTCTAGAGATAGGTTGGGGTCCGGACTCCACCTATCAAGTCTCAGAGAAGCCTGATACATAGCTGTCCATATGCTGACGATTATTCGAAGAGGGTACCACTGTACGCGGTAAGCCCCACTCATTCGTTTGCACCTATTATCTGAGCGACCATATAGTGTCGTAGGTTGCCGCTATGTCTTGAACTATTTTTCCAGTAACAAGAAGCCCCGCATCAATGTTGTAAACTACATGTGAGTGGGTGAAGTTAAAACTTCCGATTAGTGCCTCCGAAGTGTCAGCTATCAATATTTTCGCGTGTATGCCACCGATTTTGAGTTCTCCAGCGCCTTTGTAAAGATACCTGATTTCTGCGTTTGGAAAGAGCGCCTGCGCCTTTTTAAGAGTAGCTCTCACCTGATCTTTTTCCTGGTCTGAGATAATGCGTATCCAGTCCAGCGTCTTCAGCTTGGACGTGTGTTTTGAAAGGACATCCATAAAAAGCTCATCATAAAACGGGGAAATTACTCTTAGGTTTTTCTTTGCATCTATAATGACTTTTTCGATAGCTTCTCTTGCCTCTAAAGCATGTATTCTCTTCTTTAGTTGTTCCAGTTGAGAGAATGCAAAACTTGGCTGGGAAACTACGAGCCGCGCTTCGGACACGTAGTCTGTGGCTTGGATTACTGGAGGCATAACCTCCGTGATTTTCTGTTGCCCTTTAAGGTCTGCTTGTGTTTTGGGTTTCCTAAAAGCGGGTGTTGGTTTCCATCCAACAGAGGTCAGCGGTTTTAGTTCGTCGAAACGGGTGTCCCTCACTTTTTCAATAAAGCCCTCGCGTTCTGCCTGCAACAAAATATTAACGAGTTGTCCCGTAGTCGCTCTTTTTCCGGCTTTTCCGATTTCCTTGATCATTTCCTCTGCAGTCAGGATTCCTCCTCTACCTATCAGGTCAAAGACGAATTCTTTGAGCCAATCTTCTTCATTCACTTGCAATAACTCCTTCAAGAAGGTGTCGGTTGAGTTGCCTGTTGAGCCGACCGCAGTTCTCTATGTAAAGGCACGCCTTGCAAGCCGATGGGCAATCCAAATCGCAGGTTTGAGATTCGGATATCAAGTGCTGATAGTCCGAATCCAGCTCACTCGCATCAAGGTCAACCACCGTCTCTACTCCACCTATGCCTCCTGGCTGGTTGTCGTAAATGGCTATCTCGCGCTTTTCTACATCTAGGCTCTCATAGAACTCGTTTGGTTCAAGTCCCGCTTTCAGGGGTAGGTGCTTAAGGAACGCATGAGAAACTGTGTGCAACAACTTTCCCGTAGCGGCGGGGTCATCTGCGATTTCCTCGAACAGTGCCTCCTTCAGCCTGATGACCAGACCGCGCGTGTTGAGCCGTCTCGAAAGGATCACCAATCTCTTTCTGCCTTCAGAGTCCTCCTCCTCATTGAAAACCGCAGTACGACTGTAAAGTGGGGCAGTCGTGAAGCCAACTGCAACCGCAAGAGAGAAGTTCAGCGCAAGCAAGTTTCTGACATACTCAATGCTTTCAACCCCTGGCAGAAGCATACCGTGAAAATTAAGTTCTTGCGCGTCTCGCTCTTTGAATGAGTGAATGCCTATCTGTATGGCCCTAGTCAATCCTTCAGAGGGCAACGCTGGTGAATAGCGGAAGGGTATGCTTGTACCCAACATTGACAACAATGCACGAGGCTTATATAGTCTGATGTGTCCGTTACGAGTTTGCATTCCTCCCCAAGCCCGTTGTTGCCTGTTGCAGAAACCCAAGGCGTCGCGGTCTTTGCACTGACCTCTCTTTCCGCTCGGGTCAGGGCAGAACCAGCTAAGAGATTCGACGGGCCTCTCTCTATCATCCCTCTTAAGGTGTTTGTGGGTTTTCAATGTCGTGCAATAGGAGTTTTCGTCCTGCCAGACCAAGAGAATAAGGTCGCTGATGTGCGGCGCACGTTGCGGTTTGTCGTAGAAATAGGGAACAAAAACGTAGCACTGTGCCAGCTCCGAACCGCATTTGGCACATTTGAAGTCGCGCTTGCCTGCTTCTTGCCAGTGTAAAATTGCTCCACACACTGGACACCAGAACAGCCCTATCTTGTAGTCACTTTCAAACTTGCAGGAGACAGTCTCGGGAACCCTAAACTCAGCCATTCCATCTTTTATTCTGTTTGTTATGTGTCCTGCCTCCCATCCCGAGAGAATGGAGCCCTTCATTGATTCGATATTCTTAAGTAGCTTGTCTACAAGCGGCATCTTTCATCACTCCTTTAGTATCCTTTCAATTTCAAGGCTCTCGCTCGTATTGGGCTCCACGCGGGTGACAATGAATGAGTGTTTTCGGTAGGAAGAAAGTTGGCGTGGCGAGTAGTGCCCAACCGCCAATCCCAACGCTCTAGGACGCACGTATTCGTCGGTAGAAACGCGTCTCAATCCCTGCAAGTCCTCATACCGGACAATAACGTTGTAGTCGGAGTGTCGTAGTTCTGCGAGGAAGAATCTGCGATTAAAGGTTTTGTTGGGCACCAGACTACCTAAGCTACCCTCATCCATTCCGTCAACTAGTTCCATAAGTGCTGTGACGACATCTAGAACATTCTCTTCTGTTTCTGGTCTGGCGCCTACGGCATCCCTGACGTAACTTATGAGTTCTGGGTTGAGGACTATTTCCGAGCGGCTTGGTGGTGATGTAGAACCGTCCACCAGCGCTTGAAGATAGCGTTTTGCCGTTGATGTGTCAAAGAGTCGGTTTATTAGAGCAGTGGCGTTTGATTTTGCCTTGGGCGTTGTACCCTTTATTCGTTGCGAATAGTATTCATATGCATCGTTCCTTGTGCACAAGTAGTCGAAGACCGCGCGGGCTACCGTACGTTTGTAGATTACTGGGTTGTCCCGCGTAATGGACGATCCTTCGGCTGCAAGAGCTTCGTCTCTAATAGCTAGGTCTGATATGAGCCTGAAATTTCTCAGGAAAAAGAAGTCTATGGGCTTTTCGAGGTGAATACTCACAGCAAGTGCACTATGATTACGGGCCGCTCTCCCTATCCTCTGAAGGTAGTCTGATACGTAGAAGGGGGCTCCGTACATTATCAGTGCATCTATTCTGTCAAAGTCCACACCTACCTCGAGCCCGCGTGTGGCTACTAGTACATCAATTTCGCCTTTGCTGAAGCGGTCTTCAACATCGGCTCTGTCCTTGTCCCAGTCAGTACTGTGGCCGTCAACTCTAGGCATATCGTTGACTACCAGCTTCTCCTCGTTTAAGAAGTCGGATAGGCTCGTGTTGATTTCGTTGATCAGTTCACTGGTCATTGAAAGTTGGTTAGCGAATATGAGAACATTTGGATATCTTTTCTTGTTCTGAACGAAGTACTTGAAAATCTGTTGGACAACTTTTGTCAGGCAGGCGTTCGGGGTGTAACCTTTTGCCATCAAAAAGAGATGTGATCGCACGTAGCCATTTGGTGAGACTTCGGTCGTCCCAGCGCGTATCCTTGCATATTCTGCGTTAATTCTCTCTACGGTAAGGTGCTTGCCTAGAAACCTCTCGGCAAACTTTTCAGGCTGGTTGAACGTTGCACTTGAAAAAATGAATAATGGTTGATAATTTTCGAGACTGTTGATGTCTTTTACGGCTTTGACCAAACGGCTTATTACAAATGAAACCTGCGACCCAAAGCTCCCCCTGAGTTGGTGTGCCTCGTCAAAGACTATTATCTGCGGGTAGCTGAAGTTCAGAATTTGGCTGAGTTTGGAGTGACACTGACTACACGTTTTCTTACTTAGCTGGGCAAACGGCACGTCGCAGTTGTTGCAACGCAGAATGCTCCGGCCGAAGATGGCGTGCTGGTTTGGACTAGCAAAAAGCCTATAGCTCATCATGTCGGGCGTAGCAATTAGAATTTCCGGTGGGTTTGAGTAGATTGCTGTGCGGGTAGGCCGCAACATTTTGTTGAGAAATTCGATTAGCTCCATTGATTCCTTGGGACTTTCTCTGCAAAGTGGGCATTGTTTATTTTCTCTGCCACTACAGGATACATCCCATCTAAGAACTTGACCGGGGCTACCCCATTCATCCTCGACTTCTTCTCCGCCTTTGGAAGACACCGCTTGCTCGGTTTTGAAACTTATCACTAACCTAGAGCCACAGTTCGGGCATTTATACCGCAACTCTTTCTGAAGCTCTGGAACACCCTTTTCTTTCATCTCCTGTTTAACTTCAAAGTCACTGTAGGTGTTGCCATGGAGTATCCCCATTGATACTATCCGACTAACGCCGTTGTTTTTGAGATGAAGATTTCCGAACCAAAGTAATCTGAGAATCGTGTCTGCCTGGTCATGGCAGAGAGCCTTTGTCGGGTAGAATAGTATAGCCTTGACGCCTGGCTTTCCATTTCCAAGCTTGTCTATAAAGCAGTAAGTCGCTATGGGAATTAGGAAAGCCAAGGTTTTTCCGCCAGCGGTTCTTGCTGCAATAATAACTGCCTTTTCCGAGCCGATGGAATTGAGAATCTTGCGGGTGCTCTCCTCTTGAAATACGTAGAGGTTAGCGATCTGCATGTTGTTTCGAAGGGCGGTTGTCAAAGCGTCTGACACTACGCCCACGGTGTTAGAAGGAAGGGCATTGAGTTGAACATACTCTTTTATCGCGGTCGTCAAAAAGCCAGCTGTAGTGGAAGCACTCTTCATAACAGACGGAACTGTCTCCCTATCGACTGCATAGTCTCTGAACAGAACGTGACCATTTACAGTGTCGTAAACACTATTTATGGTGTGCATTCCAACTACTCCTCGTGCAGTGGGTCTCCAGTGTTGCCTAAATCCGTCAATCCGAGTTATAATTCCGTCAACTTCAAAAAAGTAGCCAACATTCCAGGATTCACCGTCAGCATCGTAAACTTGAAAGCGGAAATCTTTTTGTAGGTCAGCAGAAACAGGGGTCTTTAGTGTAGGTCTCTCCGCGAGCCATCCCGCTTCATTGGTGAGCCTAACAATTAGGTTGCAGATATCAGGCTGAGATGTGGGTTTAATGGAAATTGCAAGAGAAAAACTAGGGACATACACTATTTTTGTTGCCAAGTATACTTTTTCGTCTTTTCCTCTGCCTCCCGATCTTTGTTCCCAGCGTTTCATCAGTATAAAAGGTTCATCGAGAGTGCATAAGCAAGAAATTGCATCCTGAAAACTTTCCATCGGCACAGTTACCTTGACGGTTCCTTCCTCTAACGGCTTGTTGACAGAAGAAGTGTAAAGTAGCTTGCCTGAATTGTCTGCGATTCTTATTTCTACATTAAGCTCTTTAGCGTTCAATATTGATGCCCACAGTTCAACTTTCCTAAACTGATCTGATATCATGCGTTCCTCCTCTCCTTCAAGTAACGACGGTGGGGCAATCCTTAGGTAGAATTTGTAAGCCAAATCAATACGTGTCGCCTCGGAAATCTTCTGCAGACTTGCTCTGAAACCAGTGACATGAGGAATTATCCTTTCACTCGTTTCTTCCTCAATCTTTTCAGAGAAAACCTCATCCTCTTCCTCTTTAAAGGCAATCAATCTTGTCGTAACCTCAGTCTGTGCCTTTCGGTAGCGTGGTCCCAAAAGGGCTATGTGCGGGCGCTTCTCAAAATTTCTGGCTTTAAGATGATCGGCTATTTTCTCTGCAAGCTGAACAGCCTCTGAGCTTGTGAGATAAGACATCGATACACCATTCGAAATATTAGGGCTATATAATGTATAAACTTTAGCTTTTCACTTGCAGACTCATTAGCGGTCAGAAACGCCTAGCGCAAGGCATGTGCTCTGCAAAATATCGGCAGAAACTGTTCATCGGACAACTCTCACACTTTGGGTCTCTGGCGCGACACACTAGCGAGGCAAAGTCTAGGATTCCGAGGTTGAAATCTTTTCCCTTACCTTTTGGGATGATATTCTCGGCAAACTTCCATATCGCCTTATCAGTTCTTGCCCGCTTCTTTGATGACTTAATATCGAAAACCCTGTCGAAAACTCTCAGCTGGTTTGTGTCTAACAAAGGCAGGTCCTCATCGTACGCCAAACAAAGAACCGCATTTGCAATGTATTCTCCAACACCCGGAAGGGAAAGCAACGTCTTCTTGTCGCGAGGTATCTGTCCTTCATATTTTTCTACAATTTCTTGGGCAAGTTTTTTAAGACGAGCGGCTCTGATGTGCTCAAGCCCGAGGGGCGTTATATACTCCTCGATGCGTTCGAGAGGGGCCATTGCAAGATCTTGAATCGATGGAAAATGTTTAAAAAAAATGTGGAACGTTTCTTCAGCCTGTTTTGATGTGGTTTTCTGAAGCATGATCTCGGCAACAAGTATTTTGTATGGGTTTCGGGTTTCTCTCCAAGGAAAACTTCTGGCGTTGGAACTGAACCACTCAAAGAGACGCGTTGCAAAGAGGGCAAAAAGTTGCTTTTGCTTCCTTTCAATCAATGTAATGCAACCTGAGCTTGCTCCTTCTTTTTAGCACAAGTTTTTATTAAATAAGACATAATTGTCTCTGCAATACCACTTGCCATAAAGACGGGTACAGCATCCGCTACCTGCTGGTACTGTCTGGATACGCTACCGAAAAAACGGTACCGATCAAAGAAGCTCTGAAGCCTTGCCGCCTCCCTAACAGAAATTAGGCGATGCTGATAAGGATGTAACAAAACCGCCTTTCGGACGTGAACTATAGTTGGCGCGGGTTCCTTCCAATGTAACCGCCTGTAGATGTTACTGTGTACGCATCCCGTTTGAACACAAACTATGCCTTTTTTCAAATTTGATGGAAGGCAAGACCATACATCGTTCAGCGATTTTCCCTGCGGGATTCTTTTGAACCTCTCTATCACATTAGGGTCAACGCTTCCGCTTTTTGATGTAACATGATTGAACAGTTTCGGACTGTTCTTCCTCATCAAATTCTGATACTCGTTCTGAGGCTTCTTCTTGTAGTCGGCTATTTCCGTTCCTCCCCCTCCCTCAGGAAGGGGTGGCAGATCGCTGATCGCGGTGCTCACTTTCAATTTTGCCTTTTTTCTGTCGCTGAACATGCCGAGAGGAGTTTTCAGTATGGTCCCAAAAACAAACGTTCTCCTGCGATTCTGTGGCACGCCGAAATCAACCGCGCAGAGAAGTTCGTTCTTCGCCTGGTAGCCAAGTTGCCTGGTTTTTTCTACGATCTGAGCTGAGACCTGTCCGTTCCTTTTCGACCTCAAGCCGAGCACATTTTCCATTACAAACACTGTCGGCTTTATTTCTTCTATTAGACGTAGGAACTCCCAGACGCCATTCGAAAGTGGATTTCCGATGCCCCAAGACTGCGTGTTTGCAAAGGAGAATGCTTGGCATGGAGGTCCTCCGATTAATACATCAACTCCTGAAAAGCCTTTCTTAGCCACTAAGTTTAAGATTTTGTCGCCGCTGATATTCTCCACTTTGTCCCTAAGGAAGTGAACTTCAGGATGATTAAACCTGTAAGTCTGCTCAGCACATTCGTCATTGTCTACAGCTACAGCAACTTCAAAACCGGCAAGCTTGAACCCCTGAGTCAGTCCCCCAGCTCCCGAGTAGACGTCAACCACCACAAAAGTATCAGTCTTTTTCACCGAATTTTCCAAAGAATTAATGGGTAATCCGCTCGTCAACTATTCCAACATCCTGTATTATAATTCACCTTCTACGTTCTATTTTGCAGTTTTCAAATATTAAGCATTACTTCGAACGGCTTAGTTTTCAGCACGTTCTAACACAAGGAAGTCTGGCCATGGAGAAGAACATCTCAGAAATCTTCTAATTTCATCATAAGAGGGTTGTAACTTCAGTTGTGGGCTTTCTCTATTACCGAGCCCAGCTTTTCAATACTATTGCAAAAATATGTGAGAGGTTTCGCTTCGCCGATATCTCTCTTTCTCGGCGATTTTTAAGTCAAGTTTAATTAAAGCGTTGTTTCAGAATTTCTTTTATTTTTCTGGCTTAACAATGTTGTCGGTGTTGAATGTTTGCCTATTTTCCAGCAGAGCGTTGATTCTGAGCTTTACGAGTGGCTTTTGAAGGAGCAGAAGAGGCGTAAGGCCAGAAGCATACAAGATGTAATCCGTCAAGTTTTGCGTGAAGCTAAAGCGGAGGCTGAAAAGTAGCATGGTTAGCGTTAGGCAGCTTTTAGCCCAGAAACTCTTCGGCGTCCATTCCGCTCCTTCTCAAACGCAGGCTGAAATCCAGCGTGTTTACACTGGTTTAGGCGCCGAGTTCGGTCAGCCTCTCACCGATGCGAACATTACTTTTGCCATTAAACGTGAGCCCGTAGCCCACCGCATCGTTTTCGCCGTGGCACATGATATTTTTGACAACTGGTTTACTCTTGAGCCTCTCGAAGAAGGCACAGATAAAGAAAAATTTAACGAAGCCGTTCAGAAAGTTTTGCTTCTGCTTAACGCCAAAGACGTTTTCACGCAAGTTGCTGTTTTTGAAAGAGCCTATGGCTGGAGCATAATCGTTATCGGCTACCAAGATAAAGGCATAACATTAAAAGACCCTGTCTTAATGCCTGAGAAAATTGTAAGCCTCGAAGCTTACGCGCCCACAATGATAGCAAGCGTTCAAACAGACAAAAACCGCCAAAGCCAGCGCTTCGGCTTACCAGAAACCTACAAGATACGAATAGCTGAAAACGAAGAGGTTGAAGTTCACTTTAGCCGCGTAATCCACTTCGCAACACGCCTCTTAGACCATCCATGGAAAGGCATAAGCGTGCTCGAACCAGTCTGGGACGACCTAACAGTTTTGCGGAACATTCGCTGGGGCATGGGACAAACCATGTACCGCTACGGCAGCGGCTTCCCAGTCGTAACCGTAAAAGGCGCAACAAGAGAAGAAATTGAAGCCTACAAGCGTCAATGGGGACCGTTAACGGCGCAGACAAGCATGTGGGCAGACGAAAACACCACAATAGAGTTTAAAGGCTTGGCTGGAAGAGCCTTAGACCCAGAACCCTACTACACGCCCATAATGGAAAACTTAAGTGCAGGCACAAGCATACCCATGGCGATTCTACGCGGAGCCCAAGCCGGACAATTAGCAGGAAGCGAAGTCAACGAACGCGAATACTTCAAGCTGATTAGCGACTGCCAAAGCAGATACGAGCCCTACATTATGGATTTGATTGACCGATTAATGGAAACAAAGCAGATTCCAGATGTGCATTACCGCATTAACTGGCTTGGCGGTTTCGAAATAAACCCCCGAGACCAAGCAGCCGCGGAACTGGACAAAACACGCAGCTCACAGCTTAAAACAAACTGGATGACAGTAAACGAGATCCGCCAGCATGAAGGCTTAGAACGCATCCCAGGCGGCGACATAATCTTAGGCTTAAGCAAACTTCAAAACGGAACCGTTCAAAACATCAGCTCAGTAACATCAAAGCGAAAGCTGGAGTTAGAACGCAAATTCGGAAAACCAGTAGACAAGCTCTTAGCCGACAGAATCGCAGCAGGCAAAAGCGTAAACAAAATCTGCAAAGAGCTCGAAATAGGCAAACAGACCTTCTATAGTTGGGTTGAAGAATACGGTCTCAGGCGTTAATGGAACTATTTTCCAAGCTACTTGATTTCTCTGAGTATAAGCAACCTTAACATGAGTTGGTTATATTCGACATAGGCTTCCTTTAAAGCTCGAATAAATTTGTGCAAACATTTTACATCAATTCTACCTATCTCGAAGCGTTCTATTTTCCTCAGCGGGTCTTCGTAGCACATTCTAATTTCTTCTTCTTCAGATGTGGAACAAACTCCTATATCAAAATCCAACTTTCGGCGAGAATCAAGTTCCAGTCCAAACCTATGTGGAAGTATTTTGGATCTTAGCGCTTCTCTAATAGAATCATGCTTTAGAAGTTCAAGACGGTTGATGAGTTGTATCAGGTCAGCCATGCTCAGGTTAGGTATGTAATCATGCGATCCATCGGAAAAATTATCAAAGTCTATTCCTATCCTGTTTGGATTAATATAGGCTATTCTTCCTTCTATCCCTTCAATTTTTCTCTTCTCGCTCTTAGTAATGTGCACGTTAATGGTGGCGTCACTCCAATCATCACATCGTATAGTTTTATACCAAATCCTTTTGCCATCCATTGAGCATGTCTTCCGTATTTGCTTTTTAACACTTAATAGCTTGGTTTTGATGATTTTAAATTTTCGTAAATTAACACGAACCCCAAGCGAAACTGATAAGGAGTCTGTTCGCTGAACCTAAAAGACGCTTCTATTTCCAGCTATTTTTAGGTGAATAAATGAATCCGTTAAATGTGGGTTTAGGATTTGTTGCGGCGCTAATCTATGCTTTCCTTGGGTATTCAGCACAAGATAAGCCCTTCAATTGGAAAAAGTTTCTGCGAACCGTAGCCATAGGCGCTTTCTCCGCTTTAGGCTTGGATCTGGCTGGCTTAACCTTCGATGTTTACACTGCTTTGGTAGGTCCTACTGCAATCACGGTTTGGCTGCAAAAACTCGTTGACACAGCTAAACCAGCTTAGGCTTCACTATTCAAATCCGAGAAAAAGGAGCAGTTTACCTATGCTAAAGTATGGCTTGAAAAGCGTTGAAGCTGACAACCTACAAATCAAGGAAGATGAGGAAACGCTTACCGTTCCAGCAGTGATTACCCGTGAAGGCATTTATGATTATGACGGCATGCTCATTTATGAGCCTGCATCTGAAGTTGAAAAGGCTGCTTTTACGGCTTTGAATGCTTGGGTTGTTGAGGAGCATCCGCCAGAAATAATCCTTTCCAAGCCTCAGCTTATCCGTGGAACTGTGCGGAACGCCAAGTTTGAAAAGGACAGGATAAAGGCTGAATTGGTGTTTTTCAAAAACCGCTGTAGCCCAAAATATCTTGAAGACATCAAAACTGGCAGGGCTCGAAGCGTCAGCATAGGCTTCTTCTTTGAATGCGAACCGCAAAAAGGCGAGTTTAATGGGCAACACTACGAGTATGTTAAACGCGACATTCTCATCGACCATGTGGCTGTTGGAAGCTGGCAGGGAAGATGCAGCTACCCATTATGCGGAATAGGCGTGGACACGCTTAAAGGCGCAGACCCATATTCAAACGAACACGCATGTAGGCTCAGAGATCCAGAAACGCTTGACATAGTTGGTAGCGGCGAACGCAAACACAACGGAAAAGCCTACCGCGTCATATACGGCAAGCCAAAAGACAAGCCAGACGCAGGCTCAGTTGAACAAGCCTACCGCTATCCAGTCAAAACATGGAGTGAAGCAGAAGCCCGCAAACACTGCCAAGAACACAACGGAAGCTTCGAACCAGCAATAAAAGAGGAAGGCAACAAAAATAATCTGAAAAATTATGAAACCATAAAACAAAACAACGAAATTAACTCGGAATCTTTGATTCGCGAGGTGACTATGCTAACTAAACAACTCAAAGCTGTCATTTGAGCTACAATTTTTCTAAGGATAACATAGCGCGCGTCATAAACAATTAAGGTCTTTACACCATTTTTGATTAAGACAATAAACCTTGTCCAAATACCAAAGTTACTTAGTGTAATAAATAATGCAATGCCAATGTTAGAAAAACCAGCACTGTTAAAATCCACTTAGATATTCGTATCTTTTTCCATTTTAAATCGTCTTCCCTATTCATGGGTTTGGATTTGGTTTTGATACTTAAGAAAGCACCTGTTCCCAATAAGGCAACCATCACAATTCCTAACAGCCATCCCGTAATCGTATATGTCTGATTTAATGGTGCAATGAGTATTCCGTGGATGAACCCAACAATTACTGCCACTTTGGAACCATTAATATGCAGTTGATACAAAACGCGTTTTACAATGCTGGGGGGTGCAGATGCAGCCTCCCATTTTTTCTTATTCACTATTTTGTAAATAGGGTAAAGTAACGCAAGAACGAGAAATATCTTACATACATTGACTGTTATTAAACCAAGCACAGAAAATCGTATAGTAATATCTAATATTTATGATTATAGCCCGCGCTATTTGTTAGCACAATAGAAAGACAGCTGCGTTTGCCTATTCTTTTGGTTCGCTTCGGGCGCAAGTGGACCTGAAGAGAACATCTATATGACTTAGCATCCGTGTTCCTCCAGCCACAAGATTGCTCCATCCACGAGGGATTTGCCGATAGCTTTTCCCCTGAGTTCTTTGCAAAAAGACAATTCATTTACTTGCATTTCAAGGTCCTCTATCAAGGAACACAAGCTATTTCGGGTATAATAATTAAGTGTCCAGCTTGAGTGAAGTATTTTTCCACGAAAATTCTACCTGAATGAAACAGAAAATCCATGCTGGTCTGACTGTTTTGAACTTCGCTGAACCCATATGCAATAATGCAAATGACTATCCTTGTGAAACAAGTATGAGTGAAGAAAAGCCGACAAATTTTGAAGCGTTGAAGGCGAAAATAGCGGAGCTTACAGCGGAAAACGAAAAGCTCAAAGCAACAATGACAGAGGCAACCAAAACCTTGACTGCTTACGTTGAAAAGGAAAGAGAAGCAGCAATCAAGTCAATAATGGAAAAGACCACGCTTTCAAAAGACGAGTTGGAGAAGCTGGATCTTGCACAGCTTAGGCTCATCCAGAAAGGCGCTGACAATGTCAAAGGCACGGTGAAAAACGTT
>Ga0172365_10001681_pt1 | contig 16041 bp, 15 predicted proteins | sample LakKivSesite48cm_FD_114535 | JGI IMG/M metagenome (GOLD analysis project Ga0172365, IMG submission 114535) | Sediment microbial communities from Lake Kivu, Rwanda - Sediment site 48cm | ecosystem: Environmental > Aquatic > Freshwater > Lake > Sediment | place: Rwanda: Western Province, Lake... | reverse complement strand
GCACTCGACGAGGCCCAAGTGTGCTGGCGTGTGGTGAGGGGGCTGATGGCCAACTTCACTACACGCCAGACGTGAGCCGGGAGCCGCGCTACTACCCCGGCGCGTGGGGCTCCCAGGTGGACGTGCCGATTCGCATCGGCGGACAGGTGCTCGCCGTGCTGTCGGCCGAAAACAGGGAGACGGACGCCTTCGACCAGGACGATTTCGAGGTACTCACCGCTGCCGCCCACCAGGCCGGGCTGGCCATCGAAAAGGCGCGGCTGCTGGCGGCCGAGCGCCAGCGCGCCGACGAACTGGACGCACTGCGCACCACCATGGCCGACATCACGGCTGAGCTCGAATTGCCGGCCCTGCTGCAGGCCATCGTGGAACGGGCCGCCGGGCTATTGGACGCCACCGGCGGGGAATTGGGCCTTCCTGCACCTGCTCAACCTGTTCGCACAGCAGGCCGCCATCGCCATCGAGAACGCCCGCTTGTACGACCGGGCGCAACGAGAAATTGCCGAACGCAGGCGGGCGGAGGAAGAATTGCAGCTTGCCATAGAGGCCGCCGAAACGGCCAATCAGGCCAAGAGCGCGTTTCTGGCCAACATGAGCCACGAGCTCCGCACCCCTCTCAACGCCATCCTGGGTTTCACCCAACTGATGGACCGTGATCCCAACCTCACCGCCGTCCAGCAGGAGAACCTGGGCATCATCAATCAGTCTGACGACATCGCCCTGGCCGTCGTCGTGCGGGGTTCACCTTGATGACTCATGGTTCTCTCAGGCCCCAGCGACATACGCCGCCAGTGAGGTCACAGTCCACAACATACGACAATATCTCTGGTTGGCCGGCTTTCTGTCGCTGAGTGTGACATCATAGGATTCGAGAAACTCATCCAGAGACACCCGACCGTCCTTGTCTTTGTCGGCCGCTTGCCGCAGGTGTTCCCAGGTAGCCATGGTTTGGGTGTACACAGCCTCACGCTGGGGTGAGCCTGGCAAGTAATTCTGAATCTCACCGAACCTTTTCACAAATTGCTCATAGTCGGCTTTCCCCAAGAACCCGTCGTGGTCCATGTCATGGTAATGGAACGCCACGGTCAGCCTGTGCTTCTGAAACTCGGTTAACATCTGTTTCCTCCTGATTACCGTTGTCCCCAGGGCAGCGGCCCGTCCACCTGCCAGACTTCCACTGTGGCCTCGATCGTCTTCTGTCCCAGCGCCCGGGCTACCGAAATGCGGTGATGCCCATCCCGGACAAAGTAGCGCTCGCCCACCTGGATCAGACCAACCGGGGGCAGGCGCCGTCCCCTCTGCCGGGCCGCGGCAACGCCCAGCCAGCGGGCCTGTGTGCGCTCCTGAAGAGGATTGAAGTCGCGGTCAAAGTCACCTGCGCGACCCTCGCTGCCGCAGATCTGAGCGATGGCCACCGTGCGCCTCCCAGCGCTGCTTCGAGCCTGAACTGTGCAGGCTTGAGCGACCTGCTCCAGGGAAAGCAGCCCCCGTGAGCGTCCTGTCAGGCCTGACCAAAACCTTACAGTCAGAAGTCCAAAACGCTCTCCATGCCCAGGTTCAGCCTGCCGAGAGCCCGCCAGAGGACAGCCACATCCTCGGGGATGAGGATGACCCGGTCATTCGTCCTCACCGTGGCTACCGGGTCGCACTTGCGGCCATTGATCATGGTCATGGCCACTTTTTCAAAGGGTACGCCCACATCACGGATGACCTCTCGCACAGTGCTTCCATCCTTGAGGTCCAAGGCGACGGTGCCATCGCTGTTCGCCGGCTTGCCCTGTCCATAGCCGTCAATCTTTAGCCTACCTGACAACAGAACTGCGATATTCATCGAAACTCCTCCTTTCAAAAGTCTGCCTTCATGATGCCAGGTCTTGTCCGGGCAGGGAAGGGACGGTGGACCCATTTTGGGCGGCATAGGCCCATTCTGACTTGGGCCTGGGGGCCCAGGGCAGGGTGCCTTTTTCCGGCGCACGAGCACCTGGCCTTACCTCACAGTTATGCAGGGACAGCCACGCCGGAGTTCGTACAAAGGGAACGTGCGGGTACAAGAAAGCGAGGCCCGACTGGTGGCGGGCCTCGCGGAGGAGTGCGGGCTTGCTTGAGGAGCGGAAGGGCGGAACTAGACTTTCACCAATCCCTGGCGGATGGCGAAGAGCATGGCCTGGCCCCGATCGTAGACGTGCAGCTTGGAGAAGATGTTGTTGATGTGGTTCTTGACCGTTTTCTCACTCAGAACCAACGCCTCGGCGATCTCTTTGTTGGAGAGGCCGGCCGCGATGAGCTTGAGCACCTCCGTCTCGCGGGGCGTCAGCTCGTCCACCAGGGAAGCCGCCGCACCAGGTGCGGACTTGCCGGGCAGGGCAGCGAACTGGCGCATCACCTTCTGGGCGATGGCAGGCCCCAGCAGCGACTCGCCGTGGGCCACGGCGCGGATGGCCCGCAGCATCGTATCCGGGTCGTCGTCCTTGAGGATGTAACCCCGGCCGCCGGCCTGGAGACCGGCAAAGACAAACTCGTCGTCCTCGAACACGGTGCAAAAGATGATACCCACGTGGGGCATCTCCCGGTGCAGGATACGCGTCGCTTCGATCCCATCCAGAGCTTTACCCGAGCCAGAGGCACCTGTCCTGAGCCCCTCGGCTCTGCTCGGGGTAAACTCCGCCGAAGGGCCTGTCCTGAGCGAAGTCGAAGGATCAGGCATCCTGATATCCATGAGGATGACATCGGGCGCCAGGCTGCGGGCCTGGTCCAGCGCCTCCCAGCCGGTGGCCGCCTCGCCCACCACGCACATGTCGGCCTCCGCTTCCAGCATCTTGCGGATGCCGGTGCGGAACAGGGTGTGGTCATCTACGATCAGGATTCTGATAGCGTCCATCGGATGTATCCATTCGCATCCTCTGCCTCCACTCACAGGGGGATTCGCGCGCTCACGGCGGTCCCTTGACCCGGCGCACTGCGCACTTCGAACTGCCCACCCAACTGCTCCACGCGCTCGCGCATGCTCCACAACCCGATGTGCCGGCCGGAGCGGGAGAGATGGGTGTCAAAGCCCTGCCCGTCATCCACGATCTGCACTTTGACGTGGTCCACATCCCGCTTCAGGGTCACGCCCACTTGCTGAGCCTGGGCGTGCCGCAGCACATTGTTCACCGCCTCCTGGACGATGCGAAACAGGGCTGTCTCCACTCTAGCAGGAAGCCGCTCCCCTTCATCTGCCACAAACTCCACGACCAGACCGTGCTCGCGCCGGCAGCGGGCCAGGTGTTGCCGCAAGGCCGGCACCAGCCCCAGCTCGTCCAGCGCCACAGGTCGCAGGTCGTGGACCAGGCGGCGCATGTCCCGGCTGCCCGCTTGAGCCTGCTCGGCCAACTCTCTGATCTCGTCGGCCAACGGGTGCTCCTCCCGCTCAAGGCGTTTGCCGACCGTGTGCAGGCAGACGTTCAGGCTGGCCAGCACCGGCACGAGCCCGTCGTGCAGCTCTCGGGCCATGCGCTGCCGCTCCTCCTCCTGGGCTGCCGTCACCTGGGCAAACTGCTCCCGCAACATGGCCATCCGTTCTTCGTGCACGCTGGCCAGAGAGCCCCGGATCCGCGCGTGGAGCAATAGCGGGTTGAAAGGCTTGGCCAGGTAGTCGGTGGCGCCCATCTCGATGCACCGCACGATGCTTTCCATGTCGTCCATGGATGAGATGACGATGACCGGAATGCGCCGCAGCAGAACATCGCTCCTCATCTCGGCCAGCACCTGATAGCCGTCCATCGTGGGCATGATCAGGTCCAGCAGAACGGCGTCGAACTCCCCGCTGCGGAGCAGTTGCAGGGCCTGCTGCCCATCCTCGGCCGTCTCGACGGTGTAGCCAGACTCCTGGAGATTGGTGGAAAGCAGCGTCCGGTTCAACATCTCGTCGTCAACGACGAGGATGCGGCCTTTCCCGGCATTCGTCTCATGGTTCATGGCGCTTGGCCTCGAGTGCGGTCTTGGCCCTGGCGAACTCGGCCTCGGCCCGGGCGATGTGCTCGGCCACCCCGTCCAGCCTTCCACTGCGGGCCAGGGATTCCAGTTCCCGCGCCACGGCAGACAGCCGCATGGCACCAAAAGTGGCGCTGGTTGATTTCAGCGAGTGCGAGGCGATACGCACATCCTCCGCCCGCCCCTGCTCGGACGCCCGGCGCGCCTGGCCCAGCAGCCGGTCAGCGTCCCGGTAGAATTGCTCGATCAGCGCCGGCAACATCCGGTCAGCCTGCCTGCCCAGCGTGGCCCGCAACTGCTCCAGCGCCTTTGATTCCAGCACCTCTGGTGACACTGCCTGCCCTGGCCCTTCCAGGGTGGGCGGTTCAGCCACTTCCGCGTGTTTCCGCGGAGCTCTCGTCCGACGTGGCCGGCATTTCTTCAGCGCTGCCACCAGGTCGGACACCTGGACCGGCTTGCTGATATAGTCGTCCATCCCTGCAGCCAGGCAGATACGGCAGTCTTCCCTCAGCGCGTTGGCGGTCATGGCGATGATGCGCGGCTGAGCATCTGAAGCGAGCTCCTCAGGCGGCAACTGCCGGATGCGACGGGTGGCTTCTAGGCCGTCCAGCTCTGGCATCTGGACGTCCATCAGCACCACGTCGTAGGGCTGCCTGCGCAGCGACAGCAGAACTTCCAGGCCGTTGGCCGCCACGTCGGCCCGGTAGCCCAACCGCTCCAGGAAGGACAGGGCGACCTGCTGGTTGATCACATTGTCCTCTGCCACGAGGATGCGCAGCGGCAGGCGCTGTGCCATCTGTGCGTCGAAGCGGAGCCTGGGCGCCGCGCCAGGCTGGGGCACGGCCGGCGCTCGCTCGCCAAGGAGGCCGAGCAGCAAATCGTACAATTGGGAAGCCTTGATGGGCTTGGTCAGGACGGCGGCGAGCCCGCCGCCCTGTGGGACAGCGCCGGGCAGGCCTGACGTCAGCATGACCACGGGCGGCGCGGCGCTGGAATTGGCTCTCGCACCATATTCCCGCTGTATGGCCGCAGCCAGGGCCAGGCCGTCCATGTCTGGCATCTGGCTGTCTATGAGCGCCACGTCAAAAGGATCCCCCCGGCGGATCCAATCCAGGGCCAGGAGAGGTGAAGCCGTGGCGTGGGGGAGCATGCCCCACGCCTCGGTCTGCCGTGTCAGGATGTGGCGGTTGGTGGCATTGTCGTCCACGATGAGTACTCGTTTGCCGCTCAGGTCGGGCTGGACCGGCTGCAGGAAAGGGCGCGGGCGGCTGGGGGCCGCTTCAGCCTGGATCGTGAAGTGAAAGGTCGAGCCGCTGCCCGGCACACCGTCGCTTTCCGCCCACATCCTGCCGCCCATCATGTCGGTCAGCCGGCGACAGATGGCCAGACCCAGTCCGGTGCCGCCGTAACGGCGCGTCATCGAGGCATCCATCTGCGTGAAAGGCTGAAACAGGCGCTCCATCCGACTGGGGGGAACGCCGATGCCGGTATCTCTTACAGCGAATTGCAGCTCGTACGTGGAGTCCGTGTTGCGTGTTGCGTGTTCCGTGGTATCTTGACGGTTCACGGAACACGTAACACTGACCACGACCTCTCCCTGCTCGGTGAACTTGACTGCGTTGCTGAGCAGGTTTACCAGAACCTGGCGGAGGCGGGTCACGTCCCCAAAGATGGCGTCGGGGACACCGGGCTCGATGAGGTAGGCCAGGTCCAGCCCCTTTTCGGCTGCCTTGGGGGCGAGCAGATCGAGGGCCCCCTCCAGGCAGTCGTACAGGCCAAACGGTTGGTGTTCCAATTCCATCTTGCCCGCCTCGATCTTGGAGAAATCGAGGATGTCGTTGATCACGGCGAGCAGCGCGTCGCCGCTCTGGCGGATGGTCTCGACGAACTCGTGCTGCTCAGGGGTGAGATGGGTGTCCAGCAGCAGGCTGGTCATGCCAATGACGGCATTCATCGGCGTGCGGATCTCGTGGCTCATGGTGGCCAGAAACGCACTCTTGGCCTCGTTGGCCGCTTCGGCAACCTGTTTGGCCTGGTGGGCCTCTGCCTCGGCCCGCGCTCGTTCGGCGATCTCTCGCTGCGCCTGATCGTACAGGCGGGCGTTCTCAATGGCGATGGCCGCCTGGTGGGACAGCGACTGAAGCACGGCCAGGTCGCTTTGGTCGAAGGCATTCAGGCGATCGCTCTGGACGTGCAGCACGCCGATGACCCTCTCCTTCGTTTTCAGGGGCACGGCCAGCTCCGAGCGCATCTCGCTGGATTCAGGCAGAGCATAGTGGCGCGGCTCCTGGCTCAAGTCAGGCGCCAGCAGCGGCTCGCCGCTGTGAGCCACCCAGCCGGTGATCCCCTCCTGGCCAACCTTGACGCGCGGCGGCCGGAATTGCGGCATCTCCCAGACAGCACCAGCCCCCGCCTTGAAGACCAGTTCGTCCCCTTCGATCAAGGCAATGCCGACCAGGTAGTAGCCCAGCGTCTCCTTGATCAGGCGGGCGATCTCCCACAGCAGCTCGTCGGCGGCCAGGAGGGAGGTCATGCGGCGCCCCACCTCGCCGATCACCTGGAATTGATCCGCTCGCCGCTGCTCGGCTTCGAAGAGGCGGGCATTCTCGATGGCGATGGCCGCTTGCTGGGCGAACAGGTTGAGCAGGTGCACGTCGGCGGGCCCATACTGCCGGTGTGGGTCGGCATCGGCAACTGAAATGGCGCCAACCAGCCGGCTGCCAACAGTGAGCGGAATTGACACGCCGCCGTGAATCCAGGGCTCGGCATACTGTGGGGAGCGTCCCTCCCACGTCTGGTAGTCCTGGACGATCACCGGCTTGCCGCTCTGAGCCGCATATCCCATGACTCCCTCGCCCAGGGCAATCCGCGTTCCCACGTAGCCTGCGCCCATGTTATGGCAGACCAGAATGCGGATCTCCTGGCTGGCTTCGTCATACAGGCCCAACTCTCCACCGGTAGCGCCCAGGAGTGCGGTCGCTCGTTCCACGATGGCCTGCAGCAGGGCTGACAACTCGAGCTCAGCGGTAATGTCCGCCATGGTGGTGCGCAGCGCCTCCAGTTCGTCGGCGCGCCGCCGCTCCGCAGCCAGAAGCCGGGCCTTTTCCAGCGCCAGCCCGGCCTGCTGGGCGGCGGCGGTGAGCACGTCGAAATCCTCCTGGCCGAAGGCATCGAGCTGCTGGCGCTCGACAGCCAGCACGCCGAGCACCTTCTCACCGATGCGGATCGGCACATCAACCTCAGAACCACCTACACCCGGAACGTAGCGGGAGTCTTGACCCACATCAGGCGTGTAGTGAAGCAGGCCATCCAGGAGGGGACGCTCGGTCAGTCCTTGACCGGCCGGGATGCGGGTGGGGACAGCACCAGGGTCACGGCTGGCGCCGGCCGCCAGGTAGCGCTCGCTGGTGGTCGCTACGTCGCTTAGGGCTGTCTCACCCTCGGCAGCGCTGCCCTCCACCGCCGTCTCGTCAACGAGGAACAGGCCAACGGTATCGTAGCCCAGGGTGTCGCGCAAGCCGTTCACCACACGCCGGCAGAGTTCGACCTCGTCCAGTGTGGCGGCGAGCTCTGCGCTCAGCCGGAACAGGGCTGCCTGTCGCCGGGCCTGGGCACGCTCCGCCGCCAGCAGACGTTCCCGCTCCGCTTCCGCTCGCTGGCGCTCAGCAAGTTCCTTAGGTTTCCATCTCTTCATCTCAATCCTGTGAGGTCTTGTCTACTCCTCCGGCGGGTAGGTGTAAACCACGATGGGTGCGCCGGGCACGATCTCCACGCAGCCGATGGGCTGGCTCCGCGCCCTGTCCAAAAGCGCAGCGGACTCGCCCAGGTTACGGAGGCGAGCCCGCCGTGGTAGTTGCTCGGTGAACCGGATCTTGTTCGGTTGTTGTCCCAGCTTCGAAGACCCCAAGCTTCGAAGACCCCAATGTGCGGCCCGGGCTGTAAATCATTATACCGCTTGATGGGCTCGTCGTCAAGTAAGCGCCATTGAACAAACTATCGGCCGCCACTCCCATCCCCCTCCCTGCTTGACCACGTGCCCCAGGCTGGGGAAGGGGGGAAAGTGCTGGCCGATGACCCACACGCCTTCCTCGGCCGCCAGGTCAAAGATCGCCCGCTTGCTGACCTCGGCCTTGTCGGGCGCGATGTCATAGATAGGCAGCCAGTCCGGGTGCTCCAGGTGCAGGGGATAGAGCACCGTATCGCCGACGTAGAGCAACCGCTCGCCGCCAGAGGACACGGACACGACCATGTGGCCGGGCGTGTGCCCGGGCGCCGGGATGGCGCCGATGCCGGGCACGATCTCGCCCTCTCGCTCGAGGAGGGTCACCCGCCCGCGCAGGGGCTCGAGATTCGCACGCGCACAGGCGACGAACCGTTCCGGGGTCTTGGCCTCGGCCAGCTCTGAGAACCAGAACTCCCACTCGTCCTTCCCGATGGTGTAGTGGGCGTTGGCGTAAACCAGCCCCCCCTCATCGTCGAGCGTGCCGCCCACGTGGTCTGGGTGGGCGTGCGTGATCACGACGGTGTCAATACCCGCTTGAAACGATAACTTCCGTTGTTCATAATTGCTCTCCTAGATTGGACATCAGGCTCCCTCCCATCATGAACCAACTCAAGCTCACATGTCTCCCCCTTTTCCTACTACAGCCCCCTGCTCTCGCAGGTGACGCTGATACAGGAAGTGCATGTTGCCAGGAAAGAACGCAGCGAAAAGCCAATCGTCGTATGGTTGCGGGACCGCCATTGTGTCAATGGTTTCCTCTGCCTCGCCGTCCTCGACCATCTGGCGGGCCAGCCCGTCCAGTGTACTGACGTATTGGCTCATCACCTTCAGGCTCTCGGCCGTCCCGACCGGCCCATGACCCGGCACGAGCAGTCTGGGAGCAAGGGCAGACACTTCTCCCAGAACATGGCGCAATCTGTCTGGATCGCCGCCGCCCAGATAGGGCTGGTGCCCGATGAAGAGCAGGTCGCTCATGAAGGCGATCCCCTCCTGCGGCAGGAAAAGCACGGCATCGCTTTCGGTATGGCCTCCAGCGTTGACTGCCACCTGCCCGCGGACCTCCTCCCCCCAAGCCCCTCCCGTGTTCAAGTTCCGGTCGTAGCGCGGGAAATCGCTGCTGGTGACCTGAACCCGCAGGCGATGTCCGGCCTGGAACACCTGCGCCGTGGCCCACATGTCCACTTCAAACCGATAGATCTGGTTAGGAGTCATCAGTTCTTCCCGCTCAGAGGAGTTGCGGTAACGCGCTCGCAGGATGCCATCGCAGACCGACATGGACCGGCCATCTGGCCACACGTCGCACAGCCGCACCACCCAATCGGTGTCCGGCGCGGATGACAACCCAAACAGGGTTGCCTTGACCGGCCCAACAACGGTGAGGGGCTGTTCCAGCGCATCCGTCGTGTAGGTCAACATGCGTTTCTCCAGCGCGCGATAGTCCATCGGAACAGCGTCAATCGCACTTGCCAGGCTTGGGACAGGCTCCTCTGGATCGTAGGCATAGCCGTCAGGTCTTTCAGCACCCTGCGGCCTTTCGAAAGCCAGGCGGCCATGGTTGAGTGATGCGCCGCTCTCTCCGTTGCCCTCCCGAAAATACAGCGGCTTCTTTCGCACGCCTGTGGGTGGCCAGGTCTCCATGTCCATCCAGCGGTTGTCGCCCATCAGGAACAACCTCACGGGAGGTCCATCTAAGACGTCGTTCTGGATTCCTTTGAGCCAATGGTCATACCACTTGAGCCGCGTTGCATCTACGTCGAAGGCTGCTTCAGGACCAAAGTCCAGCTCCCCGATCTGCCGTTGACCGACGTTCAAATGCCCCCATGGGCCGACAATGAGGCGTTGCGCGTTCCGGCAATCCTCTGTGCGTCCTTTCCTCTGGATGCCGGAGAAATGGCTGAGGGCGACGTCAAGAGCGAAATCGAACCATCCTCCCACGTGTACGATGGGCACGTCAATTTCGTCAAACTTGAGCGAAGTATCGGTTGCCCACCAATAGGGTCCATCTGCGGGGTGATCCAAGACTTCCAGGACCCACTTTCCCATGCTCTCTCCGGGGGGGAATGATCTCAATGGCAGGTGGCGAAACCAGCCGTCCATTGTCCCGGATGTACTCATCCGCGTCGTAGGCCACCGCGCCGATCCTGTTCCGCCGTTGCACCCCCGTGCCCAACATGTCCTCCTCGACCCCCGCCGGGTTGAGGAACAGGTGTTCGTCTATGTCCACTGTCCCACCATCTCCCCATCCACACAGGGATACGCCGGGCCGGCCGGGTTGACGTACCCGTACCAGTATTTCGCTCCTGTGCCCTTGGTGCCGGCAAACAGCACCGCCGCATGGTCCGTGGGGGTCGTGATCCAGGCGCCGCCTTCCCATTCATCCGGGTGCTGGTAGCCGTCCAGGCAGCGCTCGATGTCGGGGGTGTCTTCGGAACTCTCGTACAGCAGCAGCACCGTCTCCGCCAGGTGCGTTCCCGACGCTGCCGGGGTGCCGGCCTCGTCCACCCAGGGGCAGTAAGCGAAAAGCGCCGGACCCATTCCTGACCAGCCGCCATCCCGAAAACGTCCCGTCCCCAGGTAGCGGCCATCGGCATACTCATCCGCCCAGGCGGCCGGAATCTCGAACATATATCCGTTAACGCTGTAAAGCGACTGATTCCCGATGAACCAGGTGCCCCGCACGTTGGGCGCCGACAGGTTCAGGTCGAACCAGGCGTGGGAAGCCACCGGCGGGTCCGGCTGCAGATGTTGCCCCCACGCCAGGTGGATCTTGGGGCCGGTGGTCGTCGCTCACCCGGGCCAGGGGCGCGGCCTGATCAATGGCGGCCGTGGCGGTGGCCACCAGGTGCAGGTCGCCGCCGGCCGGGTTCACAAACCAGCCGGATTGGGCGGAGGTGACGTTCCCGGTGCTGGCGCCCTGCGCACCATCCCGGTCGGGCCGCAGGCCCATGTTGCTCAGGTTGTAGGCGAACGTCCCCTGGCTGTCGGCAAAGCGCGCCTCCATACACGAGGTCAGGCCGGGCGCGGGGTTGAGGAGCAAGGCCGTGTTGTGCGCCACCAGCCAGCCCGTGGCGTGCACCATCTCGACCACCACGTCGTGAGGCATAGAGGCATAGATAAAGTTGTTGCGCACGATGCCCCCGCTGTGGTCGCCGCTACTGTGGCTGGCGTTGCCGAAAGCGATGCCCTGGTAGCAGTTCACCAGCAGGTTGCGCTCCACCACCGTGTCCGAGGAGGCGGACCAGAACAGAATGGTGGGGACGGGGGTGTCGCCCGGCGTGCGGATGCGGTACCACGCGTTGTCCCGCACCACCCAGCGGTGCGCATCGTGGGCGCTGATGCCGTTGGTGTACTCGCCGGGCGCGGTGGTGGTGTATTCCAGGCGGGAGCAGGCCAGCAGGCCGTCGTCGCTGCCGTCGCCCACAGGGTTGACTTTGACCAACTGGTAGCCGGTGTCGAGGATGTGCAGGTTGTACAGCGTGGGCCGGTCGCGGCCGTTGATCGAGACGCCGTGCTCGCCGGCGTTGCGGATGGTGAGGTCGGCGATTGATTCCGGCCTCGATCTGTGGTATCATGAAGGATAGTTTCAACTTCGACGATTGGCAGTTCTTCCAAACCGAGGAGCTGCGCCGTGAGTTGGTCAGCGCACTGGCCAGGCTCGTGCGATGCCACGCCGCGCGGGGAGACCTCGAGCCGGCCATCGGGCACGCCAGGCAGTGGCTGGCGCTCGACCGCCTGGACGAGGCGGCGCACTGTGAGTTGATGCGGCTGTACGCCTGGTCCGGCCAACGCTCCGCCGCGCTGCGCCAATACGAGGAATGCGTGCGCATTCTCAAGAGCGCGCTGGGCGTGTCTCCACAGGAAGAGACTGCGGCGCTTCACCAGGCCATCCAGGAAGGCCGTGCGCCACCGCCCCCGGTTGACCAGAGCAGGCTCGTAGTAGCGACTTCAGTCGCTTCTTCGCGGAGAGCGCACGAGGCTCCGCCGCTGCCCCAAGCCCCTTCGCCCGCTCCAGATGAAGAGAAGCGCATCGTGACGGTCGTCTGCGTGGATATGAGTGGATCGTTCCTGGGCTTAGGAGACCTCAGCGCAGAGGACGAGGCCGCTCTCATCCGTCGCCTGCTGGGAGTGGTGGAAGGTGGCTTGACCAGGTATTGTCTCTTGCCCCAACCCACGAAGGCGCGCGGGATCGAGGGGCTGAGAGCGAAACTGGTCGGCCGGGACGAGGAGTTTGCCAAACTGAAGGAGGCGCTTGCCCAGGTCCTCGAGGGGCGCGGGCAGATGGTGACGCTGATCGGAGAGGCAGGCGTCGGCAAATCCCGCCTCGTCGCCGAACTCAAACAGATCGCGCTCACTCCCGCGGGCGGCCAGGCGGCTCCCCTGTGGCTCGAGGGGCGCTGTCTCGAGCTGGGGACGGCAGCAAGTTACGCGCCTTTCATTGACATCTTGCGCGTGTTTTTTGCGTGGGGCGCGCAGGACGACGACCGCCCTCGCCGGGAACACATCCGCTCCTCCTTGCAGGGCATGATGGGACGGGGAGCCCTGGCGGACGAGCGCTTTGAGGACATATATCCTCTGACGATCGCCTCCCGGAAATGCCGCGAGCGGTACACCGAGCTCTACCTGCGCGAGCTCACCCACCAGCAGAGCCAACAATAGCTCTGCCAACGAAGCCGCCATCGCCCACCTCAGCAGGGGCTTGGAGTTGCTCGAGACCTTGCCGGAGACGCCCGGGCGTGTTCGTCGCGAACTGGATCTGCAGATCGCCCTGGGTGGGCCGACCACCGCCACCAAGGGCTATACCGCCCCGGAAGCGGACAGGGTGTACAGCCGGGCGCGGGAGCTTTGCCGGCAGGTGGGAGAGACGCCTACGGATGTACCCATCCGCCTCTTCCCAGCGCTGTATGGGCTGTGGAGGTTCTACGTGGTAGGGACGAGGCTGCAGGCAGCGCACGAGTTGGGGGAGCAGCTCATGGCCCTGGCCCAGTCCGCACAAGACCCCGCTCTTCTGCTGGAAGCCCATCGGGCGCTGGGATGCACCAAGTTCCATCTGGGAGAATTGGTCTCCGCTCGCACACACCTACGGCAGGGCCTGGCCCTCTACGATCCCCGGCGGCACCGCCTCCATTCTTTCCTGTACGGGCACGATCCGGCGGTGAGCTGCCTGGCCTACCTGTCCTGGACCCTGTGGATGTTCGGGTACCCGGAGCAGGCCCTGAAGAGGGCACACGAATTGCTCACGCTGGCCCAAGAGCTATCTCACCCCTTTAGCCTGGGGTATGCCCTGGCCCATGCTGCCCTGCTCTATCAGTTCTTTGGTAAGGTGGAAGTGGTCCAGGAGCTGCCCCGGCCAGCCATTACGCTCTCAACTGAATGGACTCATCATCACTGCCAATGGTCCTGCTGCCGCCCGCCAATTCGGGGAGGCTATCGCCGCAGCGTTGGCCGAGTGAGCGAGAGAGGCCAGTTGGAGAAGCCCTAGTACCACAACCATTGGCTAAGACACAAGAGCGCCTCGGCGGAGACAGGGCATCTGCCCGGAAAGGGGGAACCGGAATGCTGGCAAAGGTCGGAGCAGTCATCGCATTAACCATCGTGGCACTGGTCATCGGCCTCCTCGGCATCGCCGTCCTCATAGGTGTCGGCGAGGCCCTCAACAACGGCATCGCAGCATTTGCGGCCGTTTCGCTTCCATTCGCGCTATTGGCAGGATTGCTATCCTGGCTAGTACCCCGAGCGCAGTGGGCCATAGCCGTGGCCATGTCCGCTCCCATCACGTTGCTGTGTATGACAGTATCTCAACCCCGACGGCGAGACCTACGCCTTTGAGGACTGGGAACAGTGGCACGTGGCCCAGCTCAACCGGCTCTTTGCCGAGGCCGACTGGCCGCTGCTGCCGGAGGGAGTCTCGGAGCGCGTCCGCCTGGACACCGTGCGCCTCTGCCCCAGCGATGAGGACTGTTCCCCGGCGGAAGAGCATGGGCGCGGGGACGGCGCCCGGGGCCATCCCACGCCCGAGGCGTGGTACGTGCAGGAGGTGCTGGCACCCGGCCAGCCCGATTGGGCGCTGCTGCACGAGTGGGGCCACCAACTGGGCCCGATCGATCTGTACATGATCGCCTTCAGCCCGCCCTTTAACCACGTCCCGGACCGGGCAGGCGCTCCCTGGCTGGTGGCCACCCACACCCGCCAATGGAACAGCCTGATGTCGAACGTCACGCCGCTGCTCGACGAGCATACCGCCTACGCCCTGAACCGGAACAACGGCATCCTCTTTATCACCCTCCTGGCCCGCGGGCAGGAGGAGCACCTCTGGCTGGACATCACCGAGCTGAACCTGGCCTTCTGGCGGGGCCAGACGGGGCTGGCCGTGTTGGACGTGCCGACCCACATCCCACCGGACGGGGCGCCCCTGCCCGATCCGCCGGCCAACCTTCGGGTCAAGACGGTGGGCCGGATCAACACACTCACCTGGGAGGGGGAGGAGGGGCTGAGCTACCACGTCTACCGCGGCTGGCACCCCGGCTTTGTCTGGCAGCGGGTGGTGACCGGCACGGTGGACACGTCCTTTAGCGAGGACATCAGCCCCTACCTGGAGTGGACCGGGGCGATACGGTATGCCGTCAGCGCCATGGATGCCGCCGGTCGCGAGAGCGCCTTTGCCGTCGCGCACGGGGCAGCGCTGGTGCGCCCGGAGGGGATCGCCCTGGGTCCCAGCGGCCAGCGTTGGATCCTGGACAACCACTATGGCGAGGCGTTCCTGCAGCGGCCCGACGGCGAGATCCTGGGGGTGACCACCTTCACCGACGAGGGCAGCGGGGGGCGCCACGACGTGGCCGTCGACCCGCAGGGGTATGCCTACCTCCAGGCCGCCGATTCGGGATCGGTCCACCTCTTCGATCCGGCCGGCCACGTGCTGGGCGCGCTGACCACCGGCCTGACCGGCACGTACGGGCTGGCCTACCTGGGCGAGGGGTATACTACCGCCACCGACGTGACAGTCTTGCCGGTCCTGGACGATCGCACCGGGCTGCTGGTCTACTTTGAGGGGACCGTAAACGGCGAGGACGACGAAATCGGCATCCCCAGCGGCGTGTCGTTCACCAGCGGCTACCACGGCCAGGGGGCGCTGCTGGCCGGCACGGCCAGCCTGGCCTACCCCGTGGCGGACAACATCCAGGCCGGGCAGGGGGCGGTGGAGATGTGGCTGCAGCCCAAGCGGAGCAGCCTCAGCCATCCGGCGTTCGTCGATCTGCGCGGGCTGGCCGCCAGCTCGACTGGGCGGCTGTACGTGGCGGATGCGGGCGCCAACCTGATCCACGTCCTGCAGTTCGCGCCGGAAACCGAGAGCCTGGACTATCTGGGCAGCCTGGGGGAAGGCCAGCTCCAGACCCCCAACGACGTGACGTTGGACGGCGGCGGAAGGTTGGTGGTGGCCGATAGCGGCCACGCCCGTCTGGCGCTGTGGGATGAGGAGGGGAACCTGCTGGGCAGTCGCACCCTGCCCGACCCACCCTACGACGATACGCCGCTGCTGAACCCGCGGGCTGTGGCCTGGGCTGGAGATGGCCTGGTCGTCAGCGACGGGGAGGATTGGAGCGCCCGGGTGGTGCATGTTCGCTCGGCGGGGTGGTTCCGGGAGATCACAGAAGGCCATCATCGTCTACGACGCAGAAGCAAGGCATGAGGACCTCATCCTCTCCATCAACCTGTTGGGTGAAAGCCCCGAGGCAGCATGGGTCGTGCCGGTGCCCTCGCCGCCGGAGGTGAACACGGCCAGTGCGGAGTGGTTCGACCAACTGAGTGAGCTCACCAAGCCGAAAATCGAGACCGTGGTCGTGACCCGTTCTGGCAGGCCAACCCTACTACATCACCAAGCTGCGGCATCCGAACTTCGTCCCCAGCAAGACCGGCGATGACCTGTACTTCAGGCCTGCTGCCAGCGATACACCTTATCGGGAGACCATCTACGAGGAACAGGTCGTCTACGTCCACGAGACCCCGCAGGCCGACCGCCCTTCGGACCTTTTAATGAATCTCACCGCAAAGGCGCAAAGGACGCCAAGTTT
>Ga0172365_10001680_pt1 | contig 16042 bp, 13 predicted proteins | sample LakKivSesite48cm_FD_114535 | JGI IMG/M metagenome (GOLD analysis project Ga0172365, IMG submission 114535) | Sediment microbial communities from Lake Kivu, Rwanda - Sediment site 48cm | ecosystem: Environmental > Aquatic > Freshwater > Lake > Sediment | place: Rwanda: Western Province, Lake... | reverse complement strand
TTGCCGATGAACCAACCGGCAATCTCGACCCTGAAACCTCCGAAGGTATAATCAGGCTGCTCCAGGATATAAGTAAAACTGGCCGGGCTGTTGTAATTGCCACTCATAATTATACAATACTGAAAAAGTTCCCTGCCCGCACTGTAAGGTGTGAAAATGAAAAACTTGTTGAAGTTAATCCTGAACAGGAAATAGATGTGGAAAGGCTTTAAGGCTTTAAGGCTTTAGGGCTTTAATAATCCATGGCAGGCGGTTTAGGTATATTCTGTAATAGGGAACATTAACACACCCGAACGACTTCATGAATGCGGCTATTGAAGGAATAGATGATCCTTCAAAATCAAAAATCTTCTCTGAGCCTGAGTATTCCCTGATTATTTCATTCACTACAAAATATCCCATATTTTTCTTTCGGCTTTCGGCCGTACCTGAAGTAAAGAGCATCGTTATGCCTTCTTTATGGGTCAGAAAGAATCTGCCATACATAAGATTACCCTCCTCTGTACGCACACCCACAATTCTTCCAAATTTATTCAGAATGCAGAAGTCCATTAAAGTATGTAGCCGCATATAGTCTGCCTCTCTGATCCCCCTTATTGTTCCCTTGACTCTCCTGAACAAACATATAAGCTCATAAGGAGCAATGTCACTGACAATTATCGGACAATGTCTTGCTGATCTTCCGACGTTCCTTTTACAGCTGAAAGAAAAGTTATTCCATATTGTATCATAGGTGCCAGAGAGTTTAATTTCATAATTAGTTCTCTCTGTAATATTATACCCTTTACACCTGATTGGCATCCCCACGCGCATGTCTATTAACTTAAAAGAATCAGGGATATGATCTAAAAACTCATTTATGATGTCATGGTTTGATCTCTCAGGGGAGAATACACCCAGCTGTTGAACAAAAGTTGGTGTTGTAAGATACTTTATTCCAAATTTTTTAAATGCCGGCAGCGGAAATACAGCATCATAATCATCAGCCACCAGGGCTTCCCAGCCCGGAACCATTATATCGAGGTACCACGAATACCCGTAAGGCTTTGCCCCGGGAGTGCTGCTGATACACTTATCCCATCTGACTTTATCAATCTCACCGTGTTTTACGTGAAGTATCATTCCTGCTGTGCCTTAAGCATTGATTCAAAAACATTTCTCCATTCCATTCCGGAGGGAGTCTGAGCCAGGGTGGTGTTGTGCCAAAGGCTCACAAAAAGACCCCCCGCTCTCCTTGCCTCATTCATAATATTCATGATCAGCTCTCCTGATTCAGAAGGACCCAATCCCTTATATTGTGAAAGCGTGACATCCATTACATTGAAAGGGACTATTCTGAGAAGAGTCTCTTTGTCTTCATTCAGATCATAAAAGTTGAAAGGTCTTGAGATCCCTGCCCTGAAACCGGGTTCATCATGAAAACCAAGAGAATAATCTTCTTTTATACCTGCTTTTATCAGGGCACGGTACGAATCAGGGAAGAAGAGTCTCAGATAGTGAAACCGGGCTGATGCAACTTCCCCGCCTGTGATAATACTCAGACGCTTATGTTCATTCTCCAGTTTATTAATGCTTACCGCCGCATGATAACCAGGGTGGAGGCCTGCATTATATTTTAATGCAATGTTTCTTATAAGATCACTGTATAACCTGTTCTTCCATGATGGATTCTTGTCGTAGCCCGAATAGTTACCAACTGAAAAGAAGAATCTTATTTCACTTTCATAAACCTCAGCCATCCGGGTAATGTAATCAAAAACATCATAAGGATCATTGTTCTTCCCCGTAAGTACACTAAAGCGTTCATCAATGCTGCCCGTCTGTAAGATTGCGTCCCTGATAAATCCTCCCATGTTCCTGAAGATGTTCCTTCCCCGGTAGGCGAAAGGGACATCAATATCGACTGTCAGAAGAGCCCTGAATTTATTCTTCCTGATAACAAGCGATGGAAATCTTTCCTTCAGCATAAATGCGAACTTCTCCGACCACAGATCAATGACCGGTTTAGCGAGGAACCCGTTTCTGAAAGCAAGAGATGAAGAAGCCCTGAACCGCCCGTGCATATCCTTTTCATGAGGGAGGTATTCCTCGTATCGTGTTATCAACCAGAATGATGCCGCGAAAATATCGAAGGGCAGGCCGGTGCCGGTGCCTGTCTGAAAGAAGACAGGAATCTCATTCCAGTTACTGACTGCAATTTCCCTGGCTATAAGTCCCGTTTCCGACAGAAGACCATTTGGTACTATATTTAAAGAACCCGCAACATTTTCATTCGAATAGTTTATGACCGGCAAGCCGACCAGCTTTTCCTTGTCGGTTACAATCTCCCAGTTAAGTCCAAGTATATCACCCAGGATTATTGATGCAATATAATCCAGGCGCGGATTAAGATTCTGCACAAATAGTTTAACCTGAACAGGCCCCATGTAACAAATTTAAGGATTTTTTTCTGCCGGCTCCCTTACTTTTGCTGCGAGCAGGATCATTGAAATTACTGCCAGTGATGCTCCAAAGGAGAAGGCAACTGTACCGCCGTAGCCCGGAATTATTTTGTCAAAATAACTGTAAAGAAAACCAAAAATAAAGCTCGCAGGCAAAGCGCCCATTCCGATGGCAAAGTTATACAATCCGTAAGCTGATCCCCTTTTCTCATCAGGAACAAGATCGGCGACAAATGCTTTTTCAGCTCCTTCAGTGAAAGCATAAAAGAGCGCATAAATTGCAAAGAGAACAAATGTCGCAATCAATTGCCCTGTTGGTTTTATGAACTGCAGAAATGCGAAGGAGAGATATACAAAGGTGTAGATAGCCCAGCCTGTATTTATTACTTTTTTTCTCCCAATCCTGTCAGAAAGAGCACCCAGGGGTGTTGAGAAGATCACCTTTATAATATGAAAGAATGCCCAGACAAGAGGAAGAAACAGAATGTTAATTATCCTGGCTCTGGATTCTTCATCACCGAAGACAGAGATCATTTCGCGCAGCGGTGCTATGCTGTTCACAAGGCTTGCAACGGCTCCGCTTCTGGTAATTGATTCCTCAACTCTGAACAGAAGGAAGGCATCGGAAGAATTACCAAGAGTGAATAGTATAATTATAAGCAGGTAATTCCTGAAATTGCTGTCAAATCCTGAAAGTGAAAATCTGAATGCAGAAGGACCTTTCTTTGCCGGTTCTGTTTCCCTTACGAAAAAGATAAGAGTCAGCATTGCGAATATCCCGGGAATTATTGCCAGAATGAATGTCCACCTCAGAGCCTTTACGGGATCGGTAAAGCCGAACATTGTGAACAGAACAAGCAGTGTGGTTATAGCGAGAAGGGGCCCAATTACTGCTCCTGTATGATCCATAGCCCTGTGAAATCCAAAAGATCTGCCCCTGATCTCTTCATCAACCGATGATGCAAGCATTGCATCGCGCGGGGCAGTTCTTATACCTTTTCCCACCCTGTCGAACATCCTGACGGCCACTATCTGCCAGGCCGAAGATACCAGACCGGTAAGCGGCCTGATAAAGGAAGAGACAGCATATCCCAATACGACAAGGATCTTCTTTCTTCCAGTTTTGTCGGAGATTATCCCGCTCACAAGCTTAAGCACGGAGGCTGTGGTTTCTGCAACTCCCTCAATCACTCCCAGCATCATGGCGCCTGACCCGAGGGCTGTAACAAACACAGGAACAAGCGGATATATCATCTCCGAGGCTGAATCAGTGAAGAGGCTGACAAGTCCCAGCATTATTACAACCCCTGGTATACGCTTCTTATTTATTTTCATTTATGCTGATATTAACCTGTATTTCTTACCTATTCAGATAATCATCGTACAAAACCTGCAGGTAGGCTTTTCCCATTTTACCTGCGGACTCCGGATCAGACCCTGCAGCTTCAACCGGCGCTCCGAGCTTGTGATCATACATATATTTTGAGCTGTCGGTTATAAACGCAAATCCCTCATTGAAGGTGTAAAATGCAAAGGATTTTGTTTCCTGAGAAAGTAAATCCTTAGCGAATGTATAATTACCGTCAAGATCCATCTGGTGAAGGAGGGTAAGAGGTATATCTGTCTGGCTTCCGTATTTTTCAACCTTGACATTTCTGACAGCGAGTGCTCCGCCCAGCCACAGCATGGGTATCCTGAAAATGTCCTCCGAATATGCAAGTACATCAATTGAATTCCGTCTGCAGTGGTCGGCAACCAGTATCACCAGCGTATTATCCCACCACTTGGTCGTTCTTGCCCAGTCAAGAAATGTGCCCAGTGTCCTGTCGGTATAATAAACCGAGTTTTTGAACTTCGTCAGGTCATCATTACCCGTAAAGACAGGATCCATCGGAACCTCAAAAGGTTCATGACTTGATAATGTAAGAACTACTTTTATGAAAGGCTCAGCCGGAAGGATCATTGAATCCCTGAATGTTTCCAGGAGAACGTGATCATGGACTCCCCATTTTGAATTGTAATCAGCAGGGCTAAAATCATCCATGGTAATGATCTGCCTGAAACCTGAGTTTATAACAAAGGAATTGAAGTTCGCGAAATTGATCTCCCCGCCGTACCAGAATGCACTTTTGTACCCTAAGCCGTTCATTGCCTTAACAATTCCGGGGAGTGACTGTGTTTTTTTCGGTTCCTTCATTATGGATACAGCAGGCTGTGCCGGATAGCCGTTAATAATGGCCGGCATTGCCTTGTCGGTCCGGTTGCCTGATGCATAGAAATTGGTGAAAAGAACTCCTTCATTTATATACCTGTTAAAATTCGGCGTTGTAAGCGAATCGCCTCCCAGGGGTCCTATCAGTGCACTGCCAAAGCTCTCAAGAACTATTAAAAGAATATTTGGCCTCGGATTGTTTAGCAGCTTAACAATATTCCCACCCCTTGCTGTAAGTGAATCAACAATTGCACGTGCTTCTTCAATATCGCCGTATGAATATGGATTTGTAACAGGCTTTCTGTTGAAAACCGAGCTTCCGACATTCCATGTCACATTGACTGCAGTATGATTAACAAACATATTGTCGCTGAAATATACCGAACCTGCATTTATCGGTGCGATACCTACGCCTCCACGTATGGGAATTATAAGCGAACAGAACAGAAGCATGAAGAATAACATAGCAGGGAGCCACAATCGTACCTTTTCAAATACACTGAAATATTTGCTGATCAGCTTGTTGTACAGGATAATAAAAACCAGGGAAATCAATGCCACACCGAATGCTACTGAAATTATCTGAAGCAAAGTTACCGAGGCGGCTGCCTCCTTCGGAGTGCTCAGATACTGCAGTGCGGTATAATCCATTCTGAAGCCCCAGTATTTGTAAAGCAGGGTATCGGCGACGGTTATTCCTGAGGATATTATTATTATCAGCCATGTATACAATTTAATGAAATACCTGAACCATGAGCCGGAGAAAAACAGACCCGGAATCATCAGAAGCATAGGAAGTATCAGGATATAAGCCGTTGCAGAAATATCAAGCTTGATCCCGTGAGGGAACGTTGCTGCAAGTGCCCCTGCTCCTGCCTGAAAAGCTTCCCCTGAATGTGTGAGGATGAAAAAGAGCCTGGCAAAAAAGAAAAAGACCAGCCAGAAGATTGAATACACCAGTATCGCTATCAGTCTTTTTTTCATGTGGTTTCAGCAGGTTTACGGCCGTTCTTGTAGAATCCTCTAAGTGAGGATGTTATTATTATCATTCCGGTTATTGTAAGCCACTCCGGCTTTTCTCCAGGTACAAGTATCCAGCTCAGGATAGCGCCTGCAACCGGAATTATGAACTTCCAGAGATTGAGTTCAGAGACTTTTACATTGGGACGCTGAAGCAGCCTGAACCATAATGAAAAAGCGAAAGCGCTCACAAAGCTCAGCCACAAGAGAGTCAGCCAGTATTCCGTCGGCATATCAAATTTCTTTACCCCTTCAACAGGCAGTGATAACAGGTAAATGATTATCCCGCCGGTCAGAAATGCAAACGAGGTCAGCACCAGGGGATTCATTCCCCTGCTCTTAAGCGATACCATTACGTTACTCGTAGCAGTTGCAATATTTGCCCCGAGGATCATGATTACCCCAAGCAACTCAATGGCTCCCCCCAGCCTGAATGCCTGACGTCCGGCGCTGATCAGGATTACGCCTGTTATACCGGTTATTATTGTTACCATCTTTCTCATGGTAAGAGGATCTTCCCTGTGCATCATTGAGGCTACCAGTGCAGTTACCAGTGGCTGTGAACCTACTATAACTGCTCCCAGTGCACCCGGAACCATGTCCATACCAATGTAAAAAAGCAGATAGTTAACAAGTATCTGAAGCACCAGTACCCACGCTGATATTTTCCAGTGTTCCCTGAGCATCCTGAAATAGGCTGACGGCTTGACGGTAAATGGCAGGATCAGCAGTCCTGATATGATAAAACGTATTCCTGCAAAGTGGATCGGTGTATCGTATTGCAGTCCTATTTTTATACCTGCATAAACCGTTGACCAGAGAAGACAGGCAATAACCGCCCATAATATAGTATCATTCTTCCTGTTCAATGCTTCAGATTTGGCGGCAAATATCCGAAAAAAATATTCATTGCACAATCAGCACCTTGCCTGTATGAGTATTTTATTTAATAGATTTGTTGTAATATATGCATTGATGACTTTAGCCGGATATATTGCTGATCAGTTGTTTAAGGAAGGAGTGAGACATATATTCGGTATTCCGGGAGGACCTTCAATTCCATATATCCGGGCTTTCACCGATGCCGGCATTGAATTCATTCTCACTGCCAACGAATCCTCGGCGGCAATAATGGCCGATGTTACAGCCAGGATCACAGGTATCCCGGGAGTCTGCCATTCAACACTGGGCCCCGGGGCAACGAACATATCGACAGGCATCGGTGGGGCACTGCTCGACAGATCTCCCGTCATCGTTTTCACAACCGAGGTGAGTGATGAAATGCTGTTCAGAACCACACAGATGCGTATCGATCAGCAGAAACTGTTTACACCTCTTACAAAAGCAACATTCAGGGTCAGTCCGGGCAATATTAAGAAAGTGCTCGCCGACACTCTCGCGATCTGCCGCGAAGAATATCCCGGACCGGTCCATATCGGATTACCTTCAGATATAGCTGAAAGTGAAGTTACTGATTCTGAACAGCACTATGAAGAACCGCCGGTCAAAAAGCAGGAAAATGATATTCTAAGGATTTCTTCGCTGCTGGCAAGGTCAAGAAGACCGTTGCTGGCAGCAGGGATGACTGCAGCGCGGCTGGGTTTGAAAGAAAAACTACTTTCATTCCTGGAAATGTACAGGATGCCTGTCGTATTAACCCCGATGGCCAAGGGATTGATCCCTGAAACTCATCCCTCCTATACCGGGATTCTTTTCCATTCATTAAGTGATTATCTTAAAGCCATCTACGAAAAGAGCGATCTGGTTATCGGATTCGGATACGACCAGGTGGAATATAATTATGAATCGTGGCTGCCGGGGGTGCCCCTGATCCATTTCAATACGGTGGTCAGCGACATGCCAGACAGGGAAAACATCGTGCGATTCACAGGTCCGCCGGATGAGTGGTTCAGAATAATGTCTGAGCTTAGCCCGGGTTCACTGCTGTTTGAACAGGGAACCATAAGAAGCATCAGGGATGAAATGTCGCTGAATTTCAACGGTTATACTAATCATTTCGGACCTGTTACCGCTCTTAAGGTACTGCAGGAGGAACTTCCTGATGACTCCGTTGTTACTGCGGATGTCGGTTCACACCTTCATCTTGCAGGTCAGCTCTGGGAATTGGGTAATAAGGGCAGATTCATTTTGACAAACGGTTGGTCGGGAATGGGATTCGGTCTTCCGGCAGCCCTGGCAGCAAAAATCAGCTGTCCTGAAACCACTGTTGCATGCATCTCAGGCGATGGCGGGTTCCTGATGACAGCAGGTGAAATGATCACAGCCAGGCGCCATAAGCTTCATGTGATACTGGTTGTTCTTTCCGACGGCGAGCTTAACCTTATTAAGCTTAAACAGGAGTGGAAGAAAATCACTCCCGGCGGCACACAATTGTATGAAGGCGATCTGTTTGGTGCAAACAGCTTTTTAGGCTGCAGAGTCCTTAATGCAGAAACAGAAGATAATATGAGAAAGGCAGTAAAGCAGGCTCTTGAAATGAATGAACCTGTGATTATAAATGCGAAGATTGATCCTGAGGATTATAAGTGGCTTATCGTAAAACAGCAGGCGGCAGCCACCGGGAAGTGAGCTGGGAATGAAATAAAAAAGCGATATACGAGATCGACTGAAATCGCATATCGCCTATCAAAAATCGTCTATTTTTTCTTTGCGGGTTTCTTCGCTGCTGCCGGTTTCTTTTCGGCAGGTTTCTTTTCTGCAGGTTTCTTAGCAGCGGCTGGTTTGGCTTCCTTCACAGGTTTCTTTTCCTTATCTGTCTTTTCAGCTTTTGCCGGCTTTACTTCCTTCTTTACGGGAGCAGTTGTCTTTTTTACTTCCTTAACAACTTTTTCCTTCTTAGCTTCTTTGACAGGCTTCTCAGCTTTTGCCTCTTTGGGTTCCTTAACCAGTTTTGCTGCTTTTTCTTCCCTGGCGGGTTTATGTTCCTTTACTTCCTTAACTTTTTTAACTTCCTTTACCTGGTGTTGTTCTGCTGTGGCTGCAACTTCTTTTACTTCAACTACTTCAGCTGCTTCCTTAATCTCCTTTACAGGCTTTGTCTCTCTCTTTTCCCTATAAAGCTTCTTTTCCTTTATCTCAGCAGGTGCAACAGGAGTTACAAGTCTGACAGCAGGTTTATTTCTCTTCTTCCTCGGGCGTCTTACACCGTATGACCCGATGAATATTTTACCCCTTCTTGTCTTTTTATCACCTTTTCCCATATACTATTTTTTTATTCAGGTTTGATTAATTCTTCGTTTTGCGCCCGCAAAGTTAAGAAAATTCTTTATTTTTATTCAAAAAATTTCAGTCTATGCAAACACTACCGGATTTGAGGCTGGCTGTGCTGATCGATGCTGACAACATCCCGTTCAGTAATGTCAGGGGCATGCTTGAGGAGATAGCGAAATACGGGACTCCTACTTTCAAGAGGATATACGGCGACTGGACCAAACCTACTGTTTCAGGCTGGAAATCAGTACTTCTCGAGAATGCGATCACACCGGTTCAGCAGTACAGCTATACACAGGGTAAGAATGCAACCGACTCCGCAATGATCATTGATGCCATGGATATTCTCTATTCAGGCAAGGTTGACGGCTTCTGTCTTGTTTCGAGTGACAGCGATTTCACCCGGCTTGCCACCAGGCTCAGGGAAGCTGGCATGAGAGTCATAGGTATAGGGGAAAGGAAAACCCCGTCGCCTTTTATTACTGCCTGCGACAAATTCATTTATATTGAGATCATCAATACACCTGCAGGCACACGGGAGCAGGCCTCTGAAAAGAAACCAAAAGGAAAGCCCTCACGCATAAGGCCCAAGAAGGAGGAAAGCGATCAGCAGTACCAGATAAAGAAAGCTAAAAGGCTTATTGCATCATCAATTACCGACTTGGCTGATGAAAACGGCTGGGCCTATCTTGGTGATGTCGGCAACCTTATTCTGAAGAAACAGCCTGATTTCGACCCCAGGAATTTCGGTTTTGCCAAGCTGACACCGCTTATCAGGTCATTTGACTTTGAAATTGATGAACGCGACTCAGGACAGAACAATATCAGGCATATTTACATCAGAAACCGGAAATAAAAAAGCGTTTACAAGCCAATATATTATGCCCTAAAATTTTTTGTTTAGAAAAAAATATATGACCTTTGCATTTGTTTTAATAATATACTAATAATTGAATTATGAACATTTATGTTGGAAGTCTTCATTTCAAAATGAATGAAGCAGAATTAAGAGAACTGTTTGAAGAGTATGGCGAAGTTGCATCTGCAAAGATCATTTTTGACAAGTACTCAGGAAAAAGCAAAGGATTTGGTTTTGTTGAAATGCCTAACGAAGCCGAAGCTAAGAAAGCCATTGAAGAACTTAACGGATCAGAAGTTCAGGGCAGAAAAATCATTGTTAATGAATCTATTGAAAGAACTGAAAGAAGAAGAGATTTCAAAGGTGGTAATCCCGACCGCAGAGGTCCTGGCGGAGACAGAAGGGGTTAACAAAAAATAATCAACAAAAATTTTTCAGAACAATGAAAGGCACTGTTAAATGGTATGACAGAGTGAAAGGTTACGGATTTCTTCAAACTGAAGAAGGTAAGGATATCTTTGTCCATCGTTCAGGGCTTGAAGTGCCGCAATCCGAACTAGAAACGGGCCAGACTGTTGAATTTGAAATTGAACAGAGAGAAAAAGGGCCTGTGGCCACTAAGGTAAAGAAAGCTGAATAACGTTTTTACCTTTACCGATAAACAAAAGAGGCTGTACATTATGCAGCCTCTTTTTTATTGACCAACAGATCATTAAGTAAGTTTCCAGGGAGCGCGGTACTCATAAGAAAGGAGTTTTGTTGCTGCGCCGTCGGCATCATCCACGAATGTCTCGGTTGCCGGATCCCACTTGATGGTTTTCTTAAGCTCACAGGCTATGTTACCAAGGTTACATACTGTACAGCTGCTGTGTCCTACTTCAACCGGGACGACCGGATCCTGGCGTGACCTGACAGCCTCGATGAAATTAACCTGGTGAGGGATCCTTGTCTCATAAGGCACATTAGGATCCTCGGCTATCGGTTCAGGAGGATTGAATTTCGGATCTGATGCCCTGAATATCCCGCGTGACACTTCAATCCATCCGTTCTCGCCTATGAATTTTACACCCTTTGTCATCTGTTCATCAAACGGTTCTGATGTCATAACCACACCATTTGCATATTTCCACATTATGAATTCGGTCCCGTCGCCGATTGGTGATATTTCAACAGGTCCGCTCCTGTCCATTCCGAGGCCCCACTGAGCGATATCAAACATATGGGCACCCCAGTCGGTTGTAAATCCGCCGCCCATCTCCTTGTACCATCTCCAGCCGCCCCAGAACTGTTCGTTCTGCTCAGGATCAAGTGTTATCGGAGGATCAAGCTGGCTGTTGTAATGTATTGTCGCAGGAAGAGGTCCGAGCCACAAATCCCAGTTCAGGTCCGCAGGAAGCGGTTCTTCAGGCAGATTATACGGTGTCGGAGGTGCTCCAACGTATGCATTTACCAGGGTTATCTTGCCGAGAGCCCCGTCCTGAACCAGTTTGACTGCATGCTGAAACTCCTTGCTGGAGCGCTGCTGGCTTCCCAGACCGAAGATTCTGCCTGTTTCACGGACGACCTTCTTTAACTCCTGTCCTTCCTTAATTGTGAAGGTCATTGGTTTCTCCAGGTATACATCCTTGCCTGCCCTAAGGGCTGCAATAGCTATCATGGCATGGGCATGGTCGGGAACTGCAATAACCACTGCATCGATTTCCGGGACAGCAAGAAGGTCCTGGTATTTTTCAAATGTAACCACTTCGGCTTTAGTGCCTGCCTTAGCATGGAAATCATTAACGCGTTTTTCGAATCTTTTGCGCTTAATGCCGTAAACATCGCAACCAGCCACTGCCTGTACACCGGGAACCTGCATGAATCCGTTCAGCAGGAACATTGACTGCTGTCCAAGTCCTATAAATCCGAGGCGTATAGTATCATCATCTGCTGCTTTCGGCTTGCAGCCGGACAGATGAGGGATAATTGCCACACCTGCAGCACCAGCTGCAGCGGCGGTCAGAAACTGACGTCTTGACCATAATTTTTTCTGTTTGTTCATAATCTGATGCTTATTAAATTGGTTAGGTTTATAATTCCGCCGGTTAAACGAACCATAAAAATAAATTTTTTTTTGAATTGCACAACACAGGTTTGCACCAAAAGTCTTCTTTTACTTCATGGGCGATGAACCACTGCCGGCCGAAAATAAACCTGCTTTCTCAGAAACGGCCGAAGATCGAATACTTCCCGGTATTACAGAATATCGAAGAATACAGGTACAGCCCGCTAACGTTGGTTATCATTTTTCTCTCAAGGTGAAGTACCGGCTCTCCACTCTTCAGATGCAGGTACCTGCTTATTGCTGATGATGCCCGGATTGCCTTTATACGCTGCTCACCTCCCTTTATTTCAATGTTGTAATGCTCACGCAGTATTTTGAAGAGAGACCTGTTCTCAAACTGCCTTGAGGTTATCCTCGGAAGGTTGATATTTGCAATATAGGTGATATCGTAGAATATAGGTATGTCATCCAGCAGCCGCAGGCGTTCCATATAGAAGCATCCTGATTCCTTCTCGAGATCTGACAGAGGAAACATAAAATTTTTTTTCCACTGTAACAGAACTGGTTTTGCAATAATCCTTGTTTTCAGGTTCCTGTCACCGACTGCAGTGGTGGTTCCTGAAACTGAAAGTATCCCAATCTCCCTTTGAAGCCTGCGGACAATGCTTCCCTTTCCCTGGTGCCTTGAAATATAACCATCGTTTACCAGGTTGCTGAGTGCCTGACGGACAGTCGGTCTGGTCATACCATAAAGCTGGCACAGTTCATTCTCTGACGGCAGGAGATCACCCTCTCGGTAAACTCCGGAGGTGATATGTTTCCTTAGTATCCCGTAAAGCCTCCTGTGATGTGTAATCTTTCCCTGAACTGCCATCGTAAAGTTTTTTTGTAAATATATTATTTTTTACTTGTAAATACAAGTTATAAATATTATTTTTGTATCCATTGACTAATAATAAGATATAAAACCATAATATTCCTTCTAATGCACTTATTATAACAAGTTGATAACTAATAAAAAATAACCAATAATGGCCATTCCGGTAATAATGCCCCGGCAGGGACAGTCAGTTGAAACCTGCATAATAACCAGGTGGTACAAAGCCAAAGGCGACAGGGTGTCAGCAGGAGATCTTCTATTTTCATACGAGACCGACAAGGCAGCATTTGAAATGGAATCACCGGCCGATGGAATCCTCCTGGATATATTCTTTGATGAAGGATCCGATGTGCCTGTACTGACAAATGTAGCTGCCCTGGGATCTGCCGGGGAAGATTCCACCAGCCTATACCCGGGAATAAAAGATCATGCAGAGGCAGCTTCAGCAGTAACCGGGGAGCGATCTTCAGGTATAAAAAAAGAGCATGGAGCGGCCATTCCTCCAAACGGGGAAACCCGCATAAGGATATCCCCTAGAGCCAGAATCATGGCTGAAAAAAAGGGGCTTGATTATTCAGGTATAAAAGGGTCAGGACCTGGAGGCAGAATTGTCCTGAGTGATATTGAAGATGCAGACTCCGGAAAAACAGTACCCGGTAAAGCGGAAGCAGTATCAGGCAGGGAGTATAACGACCAGCCTCTCAGCAACATCAGAAAAATGATCTCTAAAACAATGCTTTCATCGCTTCAGAACTCTGCACAGCTAACCCATCACATGAGCGCAGATGCAAGAAATATACTTGAAGCAAGGAGCAAAATAAAGAAAGGTATCTTAGCAGGTACAGGGAAGCACGACATAACCCTTAATGATATTATCTGCCGTTGCGTGATAAAAGCTCTCCAGAAATTCCCGGAGGTAAACAGCCATTTCCTTGGTGAATCAATAAGAACATTCAGCGATGTACATCTGGGCATTGCAGTTGACACGGAAAGAGGACTTATGGTCCCGGCAGTTAAAAATGCCGGTTCCCTGGATCTCACTGAATTATCAGGAAAACTGAAAACGGTTGCTGAATCATGCAGGAAGGGTAATATTGATCCTGAGTTGATCCAAAGCACTGCTGCCACATTTACAGTTTCAAACCTCGGCAATTACGGTGTTGAAATGTTTACCCCTGTAATAAACCTCCCTCAGGTGGCTATCCTTGGAGTATGTGCAATAGTCAACAGACCCGCTGACCTTGGAAATAAAACATTCGGATTTGTTCCTTACATAGGTCTTTCACTTACCTACGACCACAGGGCCATTGACGGAGGACCGGCCACGTTGTTCCTGAGAGAGATAAAGCAGCAGATAGAAAATTTTGTTTACTAATAAAATGAGAGGGCGTGAGGGCGTTGCGCCGTTGCACCATTACACTATTACACCATTACACCATTAAGTCATGCCAAAGAACCAGAACATCAATCCGAAGGAAGTCCGCAGGCCGCAATTTCTTGAATTCGGTAAAATACCTGTGAATCAGTATAATAAACCTATTGCAGACGAGAAAAAGAACTTCAGCAATGAGGATTTTTTAAATATATACCGCGACATGGTGATCATACGTGAGTTCGAGACAATGCTCAACCTCATAAAAACCACGAATGAGTATAATGGTGTAAAATACAACCACCCTGGTCCGGCCCATTTGTCGATCGGACAGGAAGCATCAGCGGTCGGAATGGCATATACTCTGGGGGTGGATGACTACATCTTCGGATCGCACCGCAGCCATGGTGAGATACTTGCGAAGGGATTGTCAGCGATCAGGAGCCTTGATGAGGAGAAGCTTTATGAAATAATGAAAAACTACTTTGACGGCAGCACTCTCAGGGTGGTGGAAAAAGGATTCCAGGGAAACATTAAGGAACTTGCGATCCATTTCCTGATCTATGGAGCGTTGGCTGAGATATTTGCCAGGGAGAACGGCTTTAACAAGGGACTGGGCGGGTCCATGCATGCATTCTTTACCCCGTTTGGTATCTACCCCAATAATGCCATCGTCGGAGGTTCAGGCGATATCTCAGTAGGTGCTGCCCTGTACAAGAAGATCAACAGGAAGCCCGGGATTATTGTCTGCAACATCGGTGATGCTTCCATGGGCTGCGGACCAGTATGGGAAGGCATCTGCTTTGCCACAATGGACCAGTACAGGACACTCTGGGAAGGTGAGTACAGGGGAGGATTGCCCCTGATATTCAATTTCATGAATAACCTTTACGGAATGGGCGGACAGACCATGGGCGAAACAATGGGTTACGGGATACTGGCACGGATAGGTGCAGGTGTAAATCCCGAGATGATGCACGCAGAACGTGTCGATGGATATAATCCCCTGGCTGTAATAGATGCTTTCAGACGCAAGAAAAAAATAATTGAGGTAAAAAAAGGGCCTGTCCTGCTCGACACTCTGACATACAGGATAAGCGGACATTCTCCCTCCGATGCGTCTTCATACAGATCAAAAGAGGAAGTTGAAGCATGGCAGAAGGAGGATTCAATAATATCATATGGCAGCTCCCTTGCCGGCGCAGGAATAGTTAAGCAGTCAAAATTAGATGAAATAAGACAGGAGACCGGCGATCTGATGACCCATATTCTCAAACTTACTGTCGACGATAAAATATCTCCGCGGCTTGACCTCTCAGGCGACCCTGATGCAATCGGGAAAATGATGTTCTCAAATGTCTCTGCCGGAAAAATGGATGAGGGTGAACCTGAGGTACTGATCCCATTAGCAGAGAATCCGAGGGTAAAATCAATCAGAAGCAAAGAAAGATTTTACCTGGATAAAGACGGGAAACCGGTATCCAAAGCCAGGCTGTACCAGTTCCGCGATGCTGTTTTTGAAGCTATAATCGACCGTTTTTATAAAGATCCCACACTGGCTGCATGGGGTGAGGAGAACCGCGACTGGGGCGGGGCATTTGCTGTTTACCGCGGACTCACTGAGGCTCTCCCCTATCACCGTCTCTTCAACTCGCCCATCTCCGAGGGCGCTATCGTCGGAACAGCAATAGGTTACGGAATGTGCGGGGGAAGGGTGATAGCAGAGATAATGTATTGTGATTTTCTCGGCCGGTCAGGTGATGAAGTGTTCAATCAGCTTCCCAAATGGCAGGCAATGAGCGGTAACATCATAAAGATGCCTGTTGTGATAAGAGTATCTGTGGGCTCCAAGTACGGAGCCCAGCATTCACAGGACTGGTCGTCTCTGACGGCTCATATCCCGGGACTCAAAGTAGTATTCCCTGCAACTCCTTACGATGCTAAAGGTATGATGAACAGCGCATTGCAGGGAACAGACCCTGT
>Ga0172365_10001672_pt1 | contig 16090 bp, 14 predicted proteins | sample LakKivSesite48cm_FD_114535 | JGI IMG/M metagenome (GOLD analysis project Ga0172365, IMG submission 114535) | Sediment microbial communities from Lake Kivu, Rwanda - Sediment site 48cm | ecosystem: Environmental > Aquatic > Freshwater > Lake > Sediment | place: Rwanda: Western Province, Lake... | reverse complement strand
TCCTATTCGATTATGGTCAAAAGCATCGGTTCGAATGTTCAGAAACTCGATGCGTTTCGGGGGCAGACAAGATCGTTGAATGTGTAATAGTAGGTTTGAACTCTCACGATGATAAAGGCATAACAGTCCAGTTACAAGTTATACCACAATCACACTGGCGGCGGTGGACGCGATCCTAAGATAACCGTTACTTGTGTGGGTGAGTTTTGTCTTATGACCGTTAGAACCAAAGTCTCCCTTGGCAAGGTGTGCTCTTCAAGGTAGCTTGCAAGGTCATCATTATTTCTGATAGGGGTTCCGTTCATAGCAATTATCACATCATCAGTTTCAAGTTTGTTCTGCGACGGGCCCCCAGCCACGACTGTAGCGATTCTCCAGCCGTAGGTGACGTTTATCCCGAGCTGCTGGGCTTTCTCGTAGGTCATGTCCTCTCCTGTGACACCTAAGTAGGAGTGCCCTTCATACTTTCCAGTTTTAATCAGATCTGCTATTTCCCTAAGTATCGTGTTTGATGGAACAGCGAAGCCTAACCCTTGTGAATCAGAAACAATGGCTGTTGTCACTCCCACAACACTGCCAAGGTAATTTAGCAACGGCCCGCCGGAGTTCCCCGGATTTATCGGTGTACTGGTTTGTATAATGTTCGCTATTGAGAAACCTCCAGCGTACTCCTCAGTAATGGTTCTTCCAAGGGCGCTTATTACACCTGTGGTCAGTGAACCGATCAACCCGTAGGGATTTCCTATCGCTATGACTGGGTCGCCCACTTTTAAACCTTGAGAGCTCACGACCTCGATGGGCTTAAGCTCGTACGCGGGGGCGTTGACTTTGAGAACTGCCAAGTCTGCGTAGGCGTCAGTCCCGATTATTTCCGCTGAATAACCATTTCCGTTGGAAAACGTAGCGCTCAGGCTCTGAGTGTCATATACGACGTGAAAGTTTGTTACGACAACGATCGTGTTTGAAAAGTTGTAAACGAATCCAGAACCTTGAACTGTTCCACCGCTTGTAACGCCGCTGATCAGGACAACTGAATCTCTAACTTCCTCGTACAATTGCGAAAGCGCTGTGCTGTCCTGGTAAAGCGTGACGTTGACATTTTGGATCGTAACATTTTGGTAACCCCACAATTTCGACGCTTGACTCTCCAGAGTCGCAACCTCACCTCTTAAACTATTGATCTCTTCAAAGTTTATGTAGAAGCTGATTAACCCTCCGACAAGCAATCCAGCTGCGAATATCAATATGAGAAAGGCCGATGATGTTCTCCCATAACGTTCGGCAAACGCGCCCATTTCATTCACCTTCCAAACAAGAACACGCAACTGCCCAAATAAAACTTCCGTTATCCCTCGAAGTTTGCTGAAAACGTCAGCAATGCGAGGAAAAAGGCTACCACTGTTCCAAGGACGAACGGATAATAAGGCGACCATTCATAAAGAACACCGCCAAGGTAAGGCGCCACTATCAAGCTGAATATGCCTACTGTTTGAGGTATGGCGAGCCAAAGCGCCCTAATGGATTCTGGAGCAAACGGTCCGATTATGGCATTCATTAAGGGCCACGCCAAATAAGAGGCTCCGATCAGAAAATGCGTAATTATCAGAAGGTAAAAATCGCCGAATAACAAGAGAAGAATCAGCGAAGAGGCGCCTAAGACTAAGGCAGACGCAAGGGCATACGATTTCCTCCACTTGTCCCCGAACTTTCCCAGAAGTATGCCCAAAACTGCAGAACCGAAGAAGGAGAAGGAACCTAAAAGGCCTATTTCAAAATCACCGTAATGGTACACGTCTGCAACAAACCTTGGAACGAACGGTCGGAAAAGCATGACAGCAAACATTGTGATACCTAAGAATAGAGACAGCACGATTATCTTCCTCGTCTTTAACATACTGAAAATAGAAGGCGGTTTTTCCATCACGTTTTGCGTGAGATTTTTTGCATACTGGCTTCTAACGAAAAACAGCAACAAGCTAGCTGAACCGTAAAGAAGGAAAGCAGAATAGAAAACAATCCGCATGCTAATGGTCCTAGCCAAGTACCCACCCAAAGCTGGAGAAAAAATGTAACCGACAGACCACGAAGAAGAGATTGTCGTGAAAGTCAAAGTCAACTTTTCTTTTTTTGCCTTAGTGATAATGTACGCCGTGGTTGTTGGCCCGCCAAGCCAAACGCCCCACAACGCCATTCCTGGCAGCATTTGAAGCCAATTTTCAGCGTAAGAGAAGATTAATGGCGCGGGTAGCCACGCAATCCAGCCTGCAATCATGATTTTTTTGCGGTCATATTTGTCTGCGAGCATGCCGGCAACAATCAGGGTCATCGCGGAAAATAGGCCGGTTGTGGCGTAGAGTGTTCCTATCTCCACTGGACTGAATTTGAGCGCGTCTGTCATGTAGTACGGTAATATATAAGCGTAGAGGCCATCGCCGAAAGAACCCACCAAATTCGAGAGAAAAAGCACCTTTAAATCTTTGTCTAACGCTCCGAACCGGAATCCCAGATTGAATGGTGGATGTCTGTTCTTAGCCACTTGTAATCCTCTGTCTTGCCGGTTGCCAAAAGACTATAATGAGCACTTGCCTCGTGTGAAGAGGGGAACTCATAATTTTCCTGCTGCTTTTTTGACTTCTTCGATCGCTGTTTCATCCTCTATCGTCGAAAAATCTCCCAGAGGCTTATCTGTAATTATTGCCTTTATGAGTCGCCGCATTATCTTGCCGCTTCTGGTCTTAGGCAACTTGTTAACGAAGAACACGTCGCTGACGATCACTATTGGACCCAAAGTTCTCTTGACCAAGTCGATTAAGCCCTGCCTCAAGGCGTCATTTGGCTCATATCCGCCCTTCAAGACAACTAATGCGCAAGCAGCTTCTCCCCTATATGGGTCTGGGCGTCCAATGACTGCTGCTTCAGCAACGCTTGGATGCTGAAGCAGGGCACTTTCAACTTCGATTGTGCCGATTCGGTGGGCCGAAATTTTGATGACTTCGTCGACTCGGCCTAGGAACCAGATATAACCGTCTTCATCTTTCATTGCGGCATCGCCGGTGTAGTAGACACCTGGGATTCGGTTCCAGTAGTCTTGCACATAACGTTCATGGTCCCGCCAGAGAGTAGGCGTCAGCCCTGGAAATGGTCTCTTGACGACGAAGGTCCCTTCTTCGCCGATTGAAACGGGCTTTCCTTCTTGATCCACTATTTCTCCGTCGATTCCTGGAAGGGAGATTGTCGCCGAACCTGGTTTTATTGGCAACAATACTATTCCGTAGGGGTTGCCGACCATCGGTCCGCTGCTTTCAGTTTGCCACATGTGGTCAACGACGGGAACCCTGTCTTGGAACACCTTCTTTTGAAGCCACTCCCAAGCTGAAGGATTCAAAACTTCACCTGCGCAAGCGACAAACTTGACGGAGCTTAGATCATGCTTTTCAGGAAATTCATCTCCATATTTCATTAGTGCTCTCACGCCGGTGGGGGAAATCCAGAGTCGAGTAACCTTGTTCTTCTCGATTATTTGCCACCACACGTCTGGTGTGGGATAGTCAGGCACTCCTTCGTACATTATTGTTGAGCATCCGAAAAGCAACGGTGCATAGACAACGTAGCTGTGGCCTACTATCCAGCCGATGTCAGAGGTGGACCACCAAACATCCGTTTCGTTCATGTCATAGACCCATTTGCCCATGGCGTAGACGTAAACTTGATAGCTTCCGTGTGGTTGAACCGTACCTTTGGGATTAGCCATGGTTCCAGAAGTGTACAGAATGAATGCTGGTTCGTCTGCCCCCATTTTTTCAACTTCAGCGTTTATTCCTCTGCCTTTTTCCACGGCTTGCTCCCACAGCATGTCTCTCTCAGGCGTCATCGCCGAGTCTTTTCCGCTTCGATTTAGTACTATGACTTTTTTCACGATTTTTCCGCTGATTTTGAGGGCTTCGTCCACAACTTGCTTGAGATTAACCACGTTGCCGCGCCTGTAACCGACGTCTGCAGTGACCACGATCTTCGACCCGGCATCCTCAATTCTGTCCGCCAAGGCGCCATAGCCGAAGCCGCCGAAGACAACTGAGTGTATTGCGCCGATTCGCGTCGTGGCCAGCATCGCAACGGTAGCTTCTGGAACCATAGGCATGTAGATGGTCACCCTGTCGCCTTTTTCAACGCCTAACGCCTTCAAGGCTCCGGCAAACCGTTTAACCTCATATAACAGTTGATGATAGGTGAAAACGCGAGTTGGTAAGCCTTCACCGTTCTCCCATATTATGGCGGCGTGGTTCCCTCTCCCTCTTTTGACGTTGCATTCTAAACAGTTATAGGATAGATTTGTTGTTCCACCCTTGAACCACGTGAAGTCTGGATAATTCCATTCGAAGACTTTGGTCCAACGCTTGAACCAGCACAATTCGTCCGCAACTTCTCCCCAGAAACCCTCTGGGTCTTTTAGAGCCCTTTTGAGCATCCATTTCAATTGCGGCGGGTACTCACTTTTGAAACTTTTGAGTTTTGCTTCCTCAGTCGCTGACGTGTTTAACACCTTGTGGTTTGGCTCTATTTCCAACATTCGCAAATAAATAGTTTTAAGGCTTAGACTTTGTTTTCCGATGATTGAAAAGCTATTTTCTTCTGTCAACTATGTCTAGGGCTTCAGACCCAGTGCCCACGAGGACGACCGGGACTCCCGTTTTCTCTTCAACTTCTTTTACGAACTCCTTAGCCTTATTTGGAAGGGCGTCAAAGGCTCTTGCTCCGCGGCATTTTGAGAATAAAGCGTCAATTTTTGTCACTGCCGCTTGTGTTGCACCGTTAATTTTCGCGACTTTTCTTGCGAGTTCGAAATCGAAGGGTGCCGAACGTCTATCGCGGCCTGTTCCAGCTGCAGTTTCAAACCAACCTCTTCTTATGGCCTCTTCTTTCGTCATTTCTCTGGGCAAGGGTCCTTTGCCTACACGGGTTATGAAGGATTTGAACACTATTAGGACGTCGTTGACTCTTGTGGGTCCTACTCCTGCTTCTGAGCATATTGCGGCTGCGCCGGTGTCTCTGCCCGTAACGTACGGGTATGTTCCGTGGTAGAGTGAAAGCATGAAGCCTTGGGTTCCTTCGAGCAGAACCTTTTTGCCTTTGTCTATGGCTTCGTTTATCTCTGTTGCCACATCAGCCAAGTAAGGTTGCAGTTCAGGAATTTCTCTTGCGATTTTTGCTGTTCTTCGTACGCGTTCTTCGATGGCGGGCCCGACCCCCCACCCGGTTGTGCCTATTCCCTTCAAGTGTGCATTTGTCTTGTCTTGAATTGAATGTTTTTCTTCGATTATTGAGGCTTGACTGTCCACGCCGATGCGAGATTCAACCTTGGTTAGCTTCACTTCTTCGAGGAACCTTGCCACATGAACGTTGGCTCCAGCGCCAACTAGTAAGCGGCATTTCTCGTATACGAAGGCTGCTGGGACCATGTGCAACGCGTAACGTTTTCCTTCCGTCCAGACGGTGTGGGCGGCGTTGACCGATCCTGTTCTGACGCACAAATCAAGTTTGTCTCTTAGGGCTAGATAGGAGATTATTTTGCCTTTGCCTTCGTCTCCCCAGAAGGCACCTACAATAACCGTGCAAGGCATATAGTTCACCCCTGAAAGGTTCCCTTCAAGAATTATTTAATGTTGCGGACGTTTTCGTGCCTATTATCGCTGTTAAGTGTAGGAAAGAGATTATGAGTTCAAAAGAAATATAGATGATCCATTTTAACCGCGCCATCAAAAACCACGAAATAGAGAAAACTTGTTCTGCCTAAAAAACATAGAGGTCCGCAACTTCAACCACTGATTACACACCACAATTCACTCTTTACATCAAGGGGTATAGGTTTGTGAGAGCACAACAGTGCACAATTGCCGTAACAAGTAGCTTAACTGATCCAGAATCGTTCATGCACGCCTTCATCTTTCAGCCTCAGCGTCTATCATTTCCAGAAGCTTGAGCGCTTTCTTGCCCTTCTTTGCCTTCTGCTTCACTGGGACAGTGCTCTGAGCTGGACAAATACCTTTCACCACCATTCCCTTCATTTCATCATAGATCACTAGGTAAAGACGACAACCCAAAGGTCTATCAGCATAAATGTTGCATCATCGCTTTTCAACATCATAAAAAACACAATATTTACGATAGTTACACAGTCTGGCGAAACCCTCCTTATCGAACAATACAAAACTCTTCCCTGCTGAAGCCTTTCTTTTTTAAGCGTTCAACATCCCCGTTAGAAACAAGCATCTCAGTCTTTCCGCAATATATTCCACAATGCGAGCAAAGCATAAGCTTTTTCTATCCTTATCTTCTGCAGCTTAGTTTCCGTTCAAACCTAATAGACTAGGCGTTTTTCGCATCGAAAAACAAACAGTCGATACGAGCATGTTTGTACTGCTTCCGCGGTCAATCCATTCAGGTACTTGTCGCTGGCATCCACAGCAAATTTTCAACTTGAACGCTGTCTTCGCGTATCGCTAAAGCGCTGAATAAGTATACAGGCACTAGCTCGTTTTGTTTTTCGACTGGTGGACCCACGTAGTACGCAAGTTCAACTTTGTTAATTATCAGCCTCTCTATCCTTGGCGAGGACAACCCATGTGCTAATTGATCGCACGATCCTATGTTCTTTAGCGCCTCTTCAGCAGATATTGTTACCTTAACATTTCTTCCCAGTTCTACGTTTCTCCAAAAAACCAGAAGTCCTTCGATTTTTCCCTGGTCTCCTATAAGCACTTCGATTCCTCCGAATCCGGCAGTTGGCATTCCGTTATACTTGAGCGTGTATCCTACACCCATTTGAGTATCCCGTGAAGCGTTAGTTTCTGAATCCCAGCGTCTTGCAGCGACACTAACCCCTGCGAATTCTATTTGGGCTAATCCTGGAACTAAACCGTAATCTGCCAATTTCTCAAGGAAGGTCTCAAGAAAGGCGGTTGCAATCTTCTCGCACTCGGACGAATCAGGTAAACCTGATTTAGCACTCCAATCTATGTCGGACATCGAATAGGTCAAGTCGTCATGATACATCAAGCCGCCATCATGATACAAGACTGCCATTTGAGCATCGTTTCTGATGGAAAGCCATGAATCTTGCCGGCTTAGCTGCAGCGGAAGCGCCATGTTGAATAATTGTTGAACCAGTTCTGTGGCTTCGGTCTCCGAGAAGTTACGCCTGATGACCCCCAATGTTTGCATCTCTTTCGGAAATTCTGGAAAAGTACAGTTCAAGACAACAGTAACGTAGTAATCACTAGGTTCGCGTGATGGGTCAGATAATTTGATTTTGAACTCTTTCGGTTGCTGGGATGATACAGCGGCTAAAAAATAAATCAGCGGCAGAACTGAAAGACCTATTAGGAGGATTAATAGAGCCATCATAGACAGTTTGTTCGTAGATTTTCACCACCATGGATAAACCTTCCGTTGGATATATTCCACTGTGACAGTTACACCAACCTGAGGATTACGCGGATCCAGGTACATCCCACTCCCGTAGTAGTGCGAAAGCGTTCCAACAATAATTTATAATCATCCGTTATATCAATGGTGATCAGAGATATTTATTCTTTGTTACAACTGTTTTTTAAGCGTCCAGACCAACCAAGGCTGCAAGGCAGCAAAAACCGCCAGAAAATCCCTTTCTTCCGCGTAATTTCCCTTGTTTTCATCCACCTGTCTGAATCAAGTTTAAGTTAAGCAGCTCTGCCCAAGCAATATTTTTCAGAGGTATGCTCATCATTTTCCTGTTTCCATACGGAACGTATTCAACGACGCTTCCTTTTCCAAACTCGTTTCTGCGAATTGCAGCCAAATGTACATTTACTATGACCGAACCATCCTTTAAATGAAGATTCACGTTCCTTCCAAGAAAAGACTTCGCGCTGTTTAAACTAAAGTTTTCCACGCATCTACCACTCCAAATCCCTATCCGCCATCCTGCTCCAACATTGCCTACAAATAGGCAACTTTTCCCCCTTGAAGACAATGTAAAGCTTGATATTGGCATTTTTGCATTTCCCATTCCAAGGATTCTTGCAGCGCTCCATTCATGCTAACCTCCACTAACTCTCGACATCTCAACGTTCTGCCACAATCAGCCTTTTAAAACTCGTTGCAAAACGACACTTTCACACCGTCGAGAGAGATGCATTAAAGTGAAACTTCACAGCTTGATCAAGCTCACTAGCACCATGTTGGGTATTGACGATTACTACACGCAAATCCACATCAGACATCAATATTCACGTTCACACCTTCAAAAAAACCAGAGAAAAAGCCTTTTTTTCAAATCTGAACTATCTCAGGTGTTATTGTTTCCTTTGTCATCCTAAGCAAAGCCACTGAAGGCTTAGTTATGAAAGGAGGTAACGGATTCGTGGGACTACCTGGATTTATGAATAGAACGTTTCCATCCCATTTCATACTAGAACTGTGCGTGTGCCCATAGACGAGAACGTTGAAACCGTTCTGCTTGACAATTTCCCGCATTTTTCCCATACCAAACAGCGCTCCTGGGTCATGCGTTACTCCGATTTTCCAGTCAAAAATCTTCAAAGAATTTAGCTTGGGCAGTGCTCCGCGAACTTCAGGTCCATCCATGTTACCATAAACAGCCAAAACAGGAGCAAGCTGTTCCAAATCGTCAATAACCGCCAACTCCACAAGGTCACCCGCGTGCACAACGAAATCTACCTTCTCAAAAATTTCAAAAACCCTCCTTGGAATACTTCTGGTTCTTGCAGGTATATGCGTGTCCGATATCAAGCCAACAGTTTTCGACACATCAAAACCAGAGATTTTGGGTAAAACTCCGGTTTGCTCACTGGTCATCCGTTTTTCCTCCCTGCGACACTTGTAACGTACTGCTAAAATATGGTTTAAAGAGTAATAAAAATTTTAGATATACAGAAAAAAAAGAGACTCAAAACACGCTTTTGATATCTGATTCGCTAGCAGAAAAAGCTCACGCTACTTGCTCCTTTCTTTTCTAAATCCATTTTACTGTAGGTCCTATTTTTTCCCTATTTCGTTTTTGCCAAGTATTTCAAATGTAGCGGTTTGATTATGAGACCAGGGTTAACATCTGCATGAAAAGTTTGACTCTCACTTATCAATTCGCATAGCTCTGAATCATGCGTTCTCACAAAATCTGCGAAGTCCGAATAGCTTTTGTGAAATGAAATGCAGACACCATCCCATCCCATTCCTCGTCCATCAAGCGCAAGAACAACATTCGGTTGCTGCATGTACCATTCTCTCATTTTTCTTATGGCTTCTTCTTTTTTCTGAGCTCTTTCGTACTTGAATTTACTCTTTATAAAAGTAAATGCGATAAGCTCAAAACCCATTTTCCCGAATTTTGGTATAACCGTGTATCCGTCAATATAATGCTCTTCGAGCATAGCTCTCTTTCTGGTGACGGTGGGCTGAGATATCTCCAAAACTTTGGCCAATTGTCTATCGCTTCTGTGAGAATCTTTCATCAACTCAAACAGAAGCGCATAATCGGCTCCCTTGAGTTCCTTCATACAAACCGACCAGACTAAAGTGTATATTCGTTTTCCGACCATATATAAATGTAGCTTGATTCTTATCCAGCAAATGGAAACCGCTTGCGAAGAGCAGACTTCTTCCGTGTGCCAAACTCAAATTCGCAGCCATTTTCAAAAAGGGAGAACGTTCTCCTTCTGCGAGCTGCCAGTTGTGCCGTATTCTTTTCGTTAGCGTGACGCAAATAAATAAGTAAGTGAGCTGGAGATATTACCAGTCTACAACTGGGGGAACATTAGAATGTGTGCTGAATTACTCAGGGAAATCGAAGAAGAAGTCACAAATCTCCTACGCGATCTGATTCGCATAAACACGACTAACCCTCCTGGGAACGAGACGGAAGCAGCTAAGTATGTAGCGGAAAGCTTGAATAGGGAGGGTCTTAAATGCGAAATGTTCGAATCTGCGCCGGGAAGAGGCAGCGTCACTGCTCGCCTTCGGGGCAGCGGCGAGAAACCCAGCCTACTCTTGCTTTCTCATTTGGACGTGGTTGCTGCGAACCCGCATGAGTGGAGCGTAGACCCATTTGGAGGCGTGATTAAACACGGATTTGTGTGGGGTCGCGGTGCGTTGGATATGAAGGGTATGGTGGCCATAGAGGTCATGACTATGAAGCTTTTGAAAAGAAACAAAGTGAAACCTAAGGGAGACGTTATATTGGCTGCGACAGCTGACGAAGAAAAAGGCGGAGAAGCTGGAGCAGGCTATCTTGTGCGGAGTCATCCTGAAAAAATTCTTGCAGACTACGTTCTGAACGAGGGTGGAGGTTTAGCAATTCCGGTAAAAAATAAAAATGTCTATACGGTTCAAACGGCTGAAAAGGGAATTTTGTGGTTTAAGGTGAAGGCGAAGGGTGTGCCGGGTCACGGTTCTGTACCGGAAGCGGCGGACAACGCCATAATGCGCATGAACAAGGTTGTTGGAAAACTTGGAACATACCGTCCAGAAATTCGGGTGGTGCCAGCTCTAGGGCGGTTCTTGAGCGAAATTGCAAAGGAAGATCAGAGTCTGCAGCAGATTCTTTCGCGCTTGCTTGCAAATCCTGAATTGGGCGATCAGATGTTGGATACGCTGGCTAGAACGGACAAGAATTTGGCTGATGAGATTCGAGCGAGGCTTAGGATGACTATTGCGCCTACGATGATTCATGGTGGGGTTAAGGAGAATGTGATTCCATCAGAGTGCGAGGCGGTTTTTGATTGCAGGGTTCTTCCTGGGCAGACCGTAGATCAGGCCATGGATTTGATGAGGGATTTGCTTAAAGACGTTGATCTGAATAAGTTAGAGTTTGAAACGGTAGAGGCTAATGAGCCTTCTGAATCTCCGGTGGAGACTCCTCTTTACGATGTTATTGTTCGTGTTCTTAGGGAGTTTGAGCCGAACTGTGGTGTGGCTCCGATGCTCATGACTGGTGGAACGGACTCTCGTTTTCTCAGGAGAATGGCCAGTGTGTGCTATGGTTTTCATCCAGCGCGTCCAGATGAGCCTTACGGCGAGATGCTGAAGACGATTCACGGTATAGATGAACGGATTTCCATAGAAAACCTTGTTTTCGGAACAAGCGTGCTGTACGAAGTCGTCAGAAGATTCATGAGCTAACGGATGCAGCGCGCTGAGCTCTAGTGCTCGAAAAAAACTATACCCCCTCAGTATATAGCTTGAAGCCCTGAGTAAACTGTCAGTTTTAAGTTACTGCCTTTCTAGCCTGCTCAGCTAACCCACCCACTCCGTGATCTGTGCATAACTGACGTTGGAAGTCAATTTTTGAAACTGAAAAATTAAATTTTAATCTGAAAACCCAATCTTCTTTTTTCAATGTTATAGGCACTAAGCTTGATGCAGCACTTTTTCAACGTAATATTTCGATATAAGCTCTGCTGTTAAGCCTGTCTCCTCTCTAATTTTAGGCATAGCCCCACACCATAATTCTCTAACAGCCCTAAGCCTTCGGCTAAAATCCTTCATCGAAAAACTCTTGACAAGCATCGCTTCACCCAAAAGCCTTTCATAGTTTTCTGGCCGCTAAACTATTTAACGCCAGCAGAAATATACATTAAGGGCAAAGTGTAGCCCATTTTCTAGATAGAACAGGCAACCACTTTAACCCATAAGAATAAAAGATTCTCCATTTTGGCACAGGCAAAAACTCCCTATTCAACGCAAACACTGTCCTAATCAGCAAATCGACAGCATAGGTTAAACAGTAATGCGCTGCAACCAAATCGCCTCTCTCAATCCAAGACCCAGCAACAGTGCCAACCTCCTCCGTAGGTGGACAACAATACCATATAAGATACTCACCACAAACCACAACACGTTCGACCCAGAAATTCTTCGGAACCCTCAACTTCTTCCTAAACACCTTCTTTATTTCGTCTTCTGGGTCGAAAACAGCCTCTGCCCTAGAAAACTCCCACCTATCCGCCTCATCCCACTTCCACCGCCTAAAATCCTCCAGAAAATGAACCTCCAAGTCCACATCAATGCCAAGACGTCTCTGCTCATCTGCCCCTAAACCACGAATTTTCCTTCTAACCCGTTCATCTTTTCTACCTAGAAAAATTATGATGTCAACATCTGAATACCTATCCGCAAAACCCCTCACCAAACCACCAATAAAAACAATCCCCACAACATCTTCAAATGAAGAAATCTTCGAAACAAGACCTATAGCAACCTGCCTAAACTCCCTAATGTGATTCTCTCCCTTCAGCTCAACCATCCCTTTCACACAACCTTCCAATTCCACACCAGATAACCGATTATGGCATACATACGCAAACTAACGAATAATTTCAGAATTTATGTTTTTCTGGCATAAGCAAAAGCATGAATTTCATGAAAACAATCGAAGAAGAAATCCATAAAACAAAAGATGTTAAAGAAGTTAGGGAGTCTTCGGTCGCCACGACCTAATTGTCAAAGTAGAAAATTAGATTTTAATCCACGACCACCATTTGACGAGCCAAGCATGAAGCGGAGAAAAACATCCTGAATTAGGTGTACACAGGGCTCAGTGATTCCGCAAAGGTTTAGGTTGTGTCATGCTTAAATATGTGCTGAGTTTTCATTTATTTTTGGTTTTAATAAGGAGTCTTGAGGGATGCCCGCTATAGAAGTTGGCAGAGTATGTGTGAAAGTGGCTGGTCGCGAGGCTGGAAGAAAATGTGTCATAGTTGATGTTATGGACAAAAGCTTCGTGTTAATAACTGGTCCAAAAACGGTTACAGGGATTAAGAGAAGAAGAGCAAACATAAACCACATCGAACCCCTTCAGGACAGAGTCGAAATCAAACGAGGCGCAGCAGACGAAGAAGTTGTAGAAACGCTAAAAGCCGCTGGTAAACTGGAAGAAATGGCGCAAATCGTCAAGCCCACCTTAACCTGATCCAAACTCTTATACTTCTAAACCTTTTTTTCTACAGAATAGGAGAGTGCAACGCGAAATGCCCAGAACAGCCGCCCCTTGGGAAACAAAGCGTGAATTGCTAGTAAAAGCTGAGGGCACCACAGATCCGAAGTACGGGCACAAACCCAACGAAAGGCCAGCTGAGGAATACATCCGATATGGAATAATAAACCTAGACAAGCCAGCTGGTCCGACAAGCCACGAAGTCGCAGCTTGGGTTAAGAAAATCTTGCATTTAGCCCATGTCGGCCACGGCGGGACTCTAGAGACTTAACCGCGTAAGCCAGAGAAATCCCAAGGTGACCGGCGTACTGCCCATCACCCTAGAGGAATCTCGGAAGATCGTCCAAGCTTTACTTTACAGCGGCAAAGAGTACGTTTGCGTAATGAAACTCCACGGAGACGTAAATGAAAAGCAGGTCCGAAAGGTCTTACAAGAATTTACCGATACGATTTATCAGAGGCCTCCCTTGAGGGCTTCGGTTAAACGACAACTGCGAACTAGACGCGTTTACTTTATGGATTTTCTTGAGATGGAAAGACGGAACATACTCTTCAAAGTCGGATGCGAAGCCGGCACGTATATACGGAAGCTCTGTTATGACATGGGCGAGGTCCTGGGTTGCGGAGCTCACATGCAAGAACTGCGTAGAACGCGGGCTGGACCTTTGGTTGAAGATAGCAAAGACAGCGTAACTCTACATGATGTGGCTTACTGGTTCGCGGAATGGGAAGAGAAGAAGGACGAGCAGATTTTGAGGCGGTTCATTCAACCTATGGAAAACGCGTTGAACTTACTTCCAAGAATTTTCGTAAGGGACTCCGCTGTCGATGCGATTTGCCATGGTGCAGATTTGACGGCTCCAGGGGTTTTATCGCTAGAAACTGGAATTAGCAACGGTTCAATTGTTGCGATTCTCACTTTGAAAGGCGAAGCAGTGGCGCTGGCCAGCGCCACTTCCTCCACGGAGGAAATCTTGGATCTGGAGCACGGATTCGTTGCCAAACTCAGGAGGGTTCTGATGCCGAGGGGAACGTATCCAAAAATCTGGAGCAGTGGCTAAACAACGATGACCAGAAAGAATGAAAGCTCAGAGCATTATTTTACTGCATATCCCGGACCTAAGGCAAAGTTCGGTTTGATCCGCACGTGCCTGCATGGCAAATCTTTCGAGTTTTTGACCGCCTCAAGCGTCTTTTCTAAGAAGCATGTCGATTTGGGAACTAGATTGTTAGTTGAATCCATGATTCTTCCCGAAAGGGGCTTAGTCCTTGATGTTGGATGCGGTTATGGCGCTGTCGGAATTGCTGCAGCCGCTTCCAATCCAAACTTGAGTGTGGTCATGGTTGACGTAAATACTCGGGCTGTGTGGCTTGCGAGACACAACATTGAGTTGAACCACTTGAGTAACGCAGAAGTTAGGCAGGGACACCTGTATGAGCCCGTCAACGATTTGACTTTCAACTGTATTCTTTCAAATCCGCCAGTGAGCGCCGGCATGGGCACCGTAAAAGCCATAATCGTCGAAGCCCCAAAATTTATGGCGAGTAACGCTTTGTTGCAAATAGTTGTGCGATCCAAAATCGCAGGAAAAAGGCTACCATCAGTTTTTGAGGAGACCTTCGGAAATGTAGAAGTTCTCGCGAGAAAAAGCGGTTACCGCGTGTTAATGGCGAAAAACCATAAGCTTTTCAATTCCCAGTCAATCTCTTACGAAGGGTCCTTCATAAATAGTTAATTTGAATGGGAAATTTATTATAAATCACAAGACCTGAATTAACGACATAGTGCCGGGGTCTCCTAGCCAGGTAGGGAGCAGGCCTGGAGATTACTCAGTTTCCAAACAGCCTGTGGCCCATACTGGGCCGCGTGGGTTCAAATCCCACTCCCGGCGCCATTGGAAATTTGGTTTGTAAGCTTAGTTCTTTCTTGTTTTCGGCAATGAGTTTGATCAAATTCTGCTTCGCTTTTGGGTCTGCTTTCCTTTTTTGAAGGTTCAAATTTAACACGCATTCTGATTATTGTTGGCGAGGTTCAGGTTGGGGAGCACCTTGGTTTTATCTGAAACCAAATGCTTCACGCGAATCTTCAATAATCATCAAGAAAAGAAGTCGTGCGAATGATTCGGCTAAAGAATAAACAAGATGATTTTATACTCTACTTCTTTATTCTTCATTAGGTATCTGTTCATTGTCGCAAGCAATGACAGAGGCTGTCAGTTTGAGCGCTTGTAGCCTTACGCGGTTGGTCGACAATGCTAAACATGGTGCGATTGTTTTTGGATTAGGGAAAGATCGGCCTTATGTTGAAGAGTGAAGCTGAGAAGAAAGCCATTCTGCTCTCGGTTACAGTAGCTTCGATTCTGCTTAACCTGTACACGTTCGTTCAGGCATATCCCGAGACGTTTGCCATCGATTCCGGATGTTGTGCGAGCCAAATTTTTGCCAAGGATTTTTCAGCGTATTACGTAGGCGGATGGAGGCTTTTAGATGACCCATCGAACGTTTACACTAACGGAGCGATTAGCAATGGAGAACCCTACATTTACCCCCAACCGCAGCCATACAAATATCTACCATCATTTCTAATATTTCTCGGTCCCATGCTTTTCCTCGGTTATCAAGATACCCTTATCGCGTTCGATGTAGCACAGTTTCTTCTTCTGTCCGTTATGGCTTTTCTGGTCTACGAATTACTTGAGGGCAGAAGTACTCTTACGATAGCAATTGTGATTGTCATATTGATACTTCAGCCGTCGCCGACTCCGCACTGGGGGTTGTCGGTGAGCTATTTCTGGCAGTGGGGTGAAGGCCAGGACAAGGTGCTCAACACAGCTCTTTTGTTGCTTTCGTTCTATTTGGGTAAGGCTCGCAAGCCTGTCTTGTCAGGAGTCGTTTTTGGTTTAAGGGCTCTCGACCCCAGGTTTTTCTTGCTCTCTCTTCCGCTGTTCGCTGTTTACAACAAGCTAGACCCTAAGAAATCATGGTTGTCATTGATGGCAAGCCTCGTTGCGCTTAACTCTCCGTTGCTGATCGACGGAATGGGTGCTGGCTTTTTGCAGATGGTGGTTCAGCGCGGGGTTGAACGTCGCTTTACTATTATGCGTT
>Ga0172365_10001670_pt1 | contig 16093 bp, 13 predicted proteins | sample LakKivSesite48cm_FD_114535 | JGI IMG/M metagenome (GOLD analysis project Ga0172365, IMG submission 114535) | Sediment microbial communities from Lake Kivu, Rwanda - Sediment site 48cm | ecosystem: Environmental > Aquatic > Freshwater > Lake > Sediment | place: Rwanda: Western Province, Lake... | reverse complement strand
TCTCTTTCGCCAGTTACTTTTTTTGCCATCTGATTTACGAGGGTGACGGCACCTCGGCCTGCAACTCCGAACCACTACTCCCCTGTCGAACCACACGTCCCCATGATTTAAATACGAAATCCGAATTTCGAAATCCTAAATTTAGGCAGTCGGCGGTTGGGCCAAAGGTTCCTGGATTCCCGCTTTCGCGGGAATGACATATCTGGGCTTCGTTGTTCGGTTGCGCTGCTGGTTTCGTCTAGCGGAACGCGGTTTGCCGGAGCACGCAACCGTTCCCCCCATGCCGATTCGAGTCGCGCAACCGCAACCGTTTAACTCTATCGCTTTCTGCCTTTGCCGGGGCCTTGCTTTAACGCCCGTTCCATCTGGCGCTGGTCGTCTCGCTGGGCTATGTCCTGGCGTTTGTCGTACTGTTTTTTGCCCCTGGCGAGACCCAGTTCAACTTTCGCTATTCCTTTTTTAAGGTACAGTTTGAGGGGCACCACGGTGTACCCCTTTCTCTCGACCTCGCTGCTGAGGTCGTATATCTCTCTTTGATGCAGCAGCAATTTACGCGGTCTGGTGGGCTCGTGATTGTACCGGTTCCCGCCCGGATACTGCGCAATATGAGCATTCACCAGCCACAGTTCACCGTCTTTCGGGCTGGCGTAGGAATCCTTGAGGTTGACTCGCCCTCCCCGGATGGACTTGATCTCGGTGCCGGTAAGTACCAGGCCAGCCTCAACGGTATCCTCGATATGGTAATCGTGATACGCCTTGCGGTTGACGGTGATTATTTTTTGATTCTCTGCCATATATTCTTATACCACAATAAGTAAGTTATGTCAAGTGATTTAGGGCGTTAAAAAGGAGGTATCCTGCACCTATATTAGAATTAAATCCACCGCTGTAATCCCCCTATATCCCCCTTTAGAAAAGGGGGAGTTTGGAAGAAGTGCTATGCTCCTCTGCACTCCCCTACTCTGTTGAGTTGGAACACCTGCTCCAATCGCTGATGCTGAATACCCCAACATTATAAATAAAAGGAGGGTTTGTGTCATGCCTGCAAAATGAGAAGCGGAGGCACCCGCATTCCCGCCTTGAGCGGGAATGGCATATTCCTCTTCTTAATATTATGTCAAGTAGTGAAGATGTCCTCCGTATAAACCGCGTAGAGCGCAAATGTAGAATAACAGAGACCTTTCGCTAAAGCTCAGGGTGACACAGGGGCGACCCGCCGGGTCGCCCCTACAATTTGAAGTTTTAATTTGTATTTCAGGCTTCTAGTCACGGGCGCCGACAATGGCCATGCCGGAGATGCCGCCGCCAGGTATGCCACCGTAGTTCTGGGCTATGCCTATCCTGGCGTTCTTTATCTGCCGGGCTCCTGCCTGGCCTCTGAGCTGGAGCCATGATTCAAAGAGCATCCTCAGACCGGTAGCGCCTACGGGGTGGCCGAAGCACTTCAGTCCGCCATCGGAGTTGACTGCTATCTCGCCTTCGATGTTGAAGTTACCAGCATCGATGTCCTGCTTGTATTTGCCGCGCTCGGTAAAGCGGAGGTCTTCGCAGATTATGGCCTCGGTGATGGTGAAGCAGTCGTGTACCTCGGCGATGTCTATTTCTTTTCTGGGGTTCTTGATGCCAGCCTCTTCATATGCCATCTTGCCGGAGCGTACTATCGCTTCGATATGGACGTAGTCGTAATCGCTGGGGATAACGCCGAACGTTCCTCCGTCAGCGCAAACGCCGAACCCCTTGATCATGAGGTAGTCATCCCTGATGCGCTTGGCTATCTCAGGGGTGGTGATGATGGCCGCTGCTGAACCGTCGCTGACGCCGCAGCAATCGAAAAGTCCTAAAGGCCAGGCAATCATGGGAGCATTAATGGCCTGGTCTATGGTTATCTCGCGCTGGAAGTGAGCCCTGGGATTGAGGCTGCCGTTATGGTGGTTCTTCACCGCAATCATGGCAAGCATGCGCTTGCCTTCCTGCGGGGTCAAGCCATAGGTATGGAAGTACCTGGTGGCAGCCAGGGCAAATCTGGCGGGCGCTATGACGGGCGCCCAGACCCAGGTTCCGAACTGACCCTCGCCGCCCATCTGGGTAACGCCGGCGGCGCCGGTGTCCTTAAGCTTCTCGATGCCACAGGCGAGTGTAATGTCATAAATGCCAGCAGCCACGGCATAGGCGGCGTTTCTAAAGGCCTCGATGCCGGTGGCGCAGTAGTTTTCTACTCTGGTGATGGGTATATAGTCGGTCTTTAAGGCACGGGCTAGCTTGCAGCCGCTGTAGCCGGTTTCAGCGCCCTGGATGCCCAGCCAGGCTGCTTTAATTTCCTTAAGGTCCATCTTGGCATCTTCCAAAGCCGCATAGCAGGACTCCACCATGAGGTCCTGGTCGCTCATGTGAAACAGCTCACCGAACCTGGTGCAGCCCATACTAACTACTGCAACTCTATCTCTAATGCCAGGCATTCTATTTCTCCTCCTTAATCATATATCTGACAGAATATCTGGTTAACCTCTCACCGGTATGGATTTCCAGAAGTAGTTATGGAATCCATCCTGGGTAGCCAGCTTTCTGAAGCTCATCTCTATGGGCATTCCTATCTTTATCTCTTCAAGCACCCTATCGGTCATTATAGTAGCCATGCGCCCGCCGCCTTCGAAATCTACGATGGCAGTTACACGGGGTGCCTCGCGTCTCTGGCAGAGGTAGTCTGCAGCGAAGGTGAACAGAGCGCCTTTTCTATCGGATAGTCGCCAGTCCTCGTACTGGTCTTTGGCCCTGCAGGTCGGGCAGACCCTTTGCGGCGGGAAGTGGATATTGTTGCAGGACTTGCACTTCCGACCGTGCAGCGGGTAAATCTGGCTGCGGTCCCTGTAGAGTGCAGCAGCCGAGATGAAACCTCCGGGAGGCGTAGGAGTGGCCTCGAATGTGAGCAAGCCGCGCCACTGGAGGTATATCCTGTAGTCATCGACTATCTTCTTTGAGGCAAGGTGGGACTTCATGCCGCGTCGGCCTTCCACCTTTTTGCCTATCTTGTCGGTGGTGGTTATTACTAAGGAATCGCTGCCGCTGCCGTAGTTGTTGATGAGCAGCTTGTCCCCTGCTTTAGCCTCTTCAAGGGCTGCTACGAGGAGCATCAAGCCGTAGGCAGCGCCTGTGTTGCCCATGATGTCGTACAGCGGGTTCTGCATCTGTGCCTTGGGATCGATGCCGAGCTTCTTCGGTATGTCAGAAAGCACCCGCGGACTGGGGGCAGTGATGATAACTTTGGCGAAATCTTTGGGAGCGAGGTTGGTTTTCTTGAGTAACGCGCTAACATTCTGAGTAACTGTGTCATAGTAGACGGCGTTAAAGACGAACCTGTCCTCCCAGGAGCGGACGAAGGTGTCGTCGTCTTGCCTCCAATAATCGTGAGCCTCGTTGGAAATAGAGTGCCAGGCGTCTATGCTGGCAACTACGTCCTTGTCGCTGATGAGCAGAGCCGCAGCGCCGTCGCCGAAGTTCTGCTCGAACTCGGTGCCCGGTGCACCGATGCGGCAGTCGGCTGCCACCACCAGCACCTCTTTTGCCGAGTCAGCCTTCACGGCATCGAGTGCAGCCTTTATGGCTGATGTGGCAGACCTCAGGGAACCGGTGAAGTCATAGGTGGTTATGTCGCGTCGAAGGTCGCAGGCGGCGGCAATGGTTGCGGACATCTGTTTTTCTTTGTAGGGCGAGGTAGTAGTGGCAAAGAATACCGCGTCTACCGTCTCTCTCTTCCGCCCTTTGAGACAATCTATTGCAGCGGCCACAGCCATGGTCGTGCTATCCTCATCGTAGTTGCGGATAGCCTTCTCCCCGCGCACCCCCTTCATGATTGCCTCTCTGCTCAGTCGCCAGAGAGGCACATAGGCTCCATAGGAAGTGATGCCGGCCATTAAATTTTCCCTCCTTGTAATCAGCTTCGGGCAACCTCATTTAGAATACCAGTCCACGATGGGAAAGTCAATTAAAGGACATGACCTTCGACAGGCTCACTTCGTGGCGACTCAGTGGAGCCAGGACAGGCCCCAAAACCCTCGGCAAAGGGGCTTCGTCCCTCTGCACTCCCCCGGCGAAAACAGGAATTATGAAAGGTAATTGTTCAGGGTCAGCCCTCTATGTCTTCACTGTAATTACCCAGTTTAATTGATGGCTTTGGCAAAAGCTGCTAATATCAAAATATTGTTCGGGAGGAGACTCACAGCTCGACCGAGCAACTTAAAATACTGAGAGCGAACTATGAGCAGTAAAGGGAAACTGGTTGTCGTAGCCATGAGCGGCGGAGTCGATTCTTCGGCGGCAGCCGCCATTTTGAAGAGTGAAGGCTACGAGGTCATTGGAGTAACGATGAGGCTGTGGACGAAGGAGGGCGGCAATTCTTCCGCTTCACGCCGCCGGTGCTGCTCCTTGGAGGAGGTAGAAGATGCCCGGCGGGTCTGTCAGGTCCTGGATATACCGTTCTATATCCTCAATTTCGAACCGCAGTTCCAGACCTATGTGGTGGATTATTTCTGCCGGGAGTATCTCTGGGGCAGGACTCCGAATCCCTGTCTTGCCTGCAATAAGTGGATAAAGTTCGACTTCCTGCTGAGCAGGGCTTTGGCGCTTGGTGCCGATTACCTGGCTACGGGCCACTACGCCCGGATCGAGCGGCGCGATGGAAGCTATATATTGCTCAAAGGAATTGACTGTGCCAAGGACCAGTCATATGTACTATACACCTTGGGACAGAAGGAGATGGAGCACTTACTGCTTCCGATGGGCTCATATAGCAAGGGGGAGGCACGGCGCATAGCACAGGAATCCGGGCTGCCCGTCTGGGACAAGGAGGAAAGCCAGGAGATTTGCTTTATCGCTGATGGTGACTATCATCACTTCTTATCCGAGCGCAACTTAACCCAGCCCGGCGACATTGTCGATACTGAGGGCAAGCTAATGGGCAGACACTCAGGAATAGGCTTTTACACTGTGGGGCAGCGGCGAGGGTTAGGTCTGGCGGCACATGAGCCGCTGTATGTCCTGTCGATTAATCCCGATAGCAACCGCGTTGTAGTAGGAACTAATGACCAGCTTCTACGCAGCGAATTAATTGCTGACGAGGTAAGCTGGGTCTCCGGTGAGCCTCCACAGGCACCCGCGGATATTACTGCCAAGATCAGGTACAAGTCGCCCGAGGCGAGGGCGAGGCTATATCTTCAAGGGCGACAGGCACGGCTTGTATTCGAGGAACCGCAGCGGGCGATCACGCCGGGGCAAGCCGTGGTCTTTTACAGGGATGATGTGGTTCTGGGCGGGGGCATAATTCAGTGAGTTTCAAGCTTCTCTGTCAGGATTTATTACTATTATGACTCCAGGGCTTTGGGATACGAGCCGAGTATCTTAATGAAGCTGGTTTTTTTCTTAAGGTATGTTAAGGCCTGACTGCAGATATCGTCCTCTAAGTGCCCCTCGAAATCCACGTAGAAAATGTATTCCCAGGGTTTATCTTTGATTGGCCTGGATTCCAGTTTAGTCAGGTTTATGCCTCTCCTGGAGAAGGCGCCTAAGCAATGATACAGGGCTCCGGGGATGTTTTTTGTAATGAAAATGAGTGAGGTCTTATTCTTTTCGGCATATGCGGCCTTTTTCTTGGAGATGACAAAGAATTTAGTGTAGTTGTTTGGTATCGTCTGGATATTCTCAGCAAGCACCTGCATCTCGTAGATTTGGGCAACTCTCTTGCTGGCCACGGCGGCGCAGTTGGACAGCCTTTTCTCCCGTATCAGTTTAGCGCTGCCGGCGGTATCGTAGGTGGGCACTATCTCCGCTCCCATCTTGCTCAAGAACTGCTCGCATTGGGCCAGGGCCTGGGGATGGGAATATACTGTCTTTATGCTGGCTAGGCTTTCACGTGGAAGCGCCATGAGACAGTGGTTTACCCTGAGGTTTATCTCGCCGTAGATATTAAGGTCGTATCTTAATAAAAGGTCATAGGTCTCGTTGATACTGCCTGCCTGCGAGTTCTCTATGGGTACGACGCCGAAATCGGCTGCATCTTTACTTACAGATTCAAAGACATGGGCAAAGGAGCGGCAGGGTATAAGCTCGGCATCGCCGAAGAATGTCATTACCGCGTCTTCGCTGAAAGCGCCTCTTTCCCCTTGAAAAGCAACTCTGGTCATTCTCTACCTTTGAGCGGACGATGGAGGTGATATATTACCTGCTGGTCAGCATTGCCCGTATTGCCTCTTCGTTCTCAGCCTCTGTGATTGCTACAACCTCGTCTTCTGCTTCGATAACGGTGTCGGGCGTGGGTATCCGGGGCCCTTTTTCTTTGCTTATTACTAGCAACACGGCGCTTCCTTCAGGCAGAGAGAAGGCACGAAGTTTTTTACCTATCAGCTTTGAGTCCGGTGGGATCTTGGCTTCGATAACCTCAAGCGTACCGGTTTTTAATTTGAGCAAAGGGATGATGGGGTGCGAAGGCAGTTCCTGTTCGATATGTGCCAGAATAAGCCTGGTGCTGCACACTGTAACGTCAACGCCCAGAATCTTGAAAATATTCTCGTTATTCGGGTTCGTGACACGTGCAATTGTACGCCTGACGTTGAACTTGTGCTTGGCCAACTGACAAGACACCAGATTGCGCGCGTCTTCATCGGTGACAGCAACCAGCATATCGGCTCTGCCTGCGCCGACGCTCTCCAGGGTAGCTGCCTCACAGCCGTCTCCGCGGACAACTACGCTCCCCAACTCTTCGCAGAGGATGTCACACCTGGAGAGGTCTTGCTCCAGGATCAGCACCTCGTGGCCGTCATTGAGCAGCATTTTGGCGAGGTGATAGCCGACCTGGCCGCCTCCAATGATGACGATATACATGTTTCACCTAATCTTCGATTTGGTCTCTTAAAAGTTTTGCCACCACTTTGGTGGGGCTGACAGTACGCAGACCCAAACCGCGATACATCTCCTCGCGTATCGGGTCATAGATGCGGCAGACTACTTTAGGAACGTTGTAGATATGCTTGGCGATCTGGCAAGCCATCACGTTGCGGTTATCTCCCTGTGTTACGGCTACGAAGACATCGGCCTCTGCTATCTCTGCCTTCTTTAACGACTCTTCATCTATCCCATTCCCTACGAGGGCTGTTCCATTGAATGTTGACGGGAGCTTCTTGAAACTAAATGGGTCGATGTCCATGATGGTAACCTTGTGCCCTTCCGCGTCCATCATCGCTGCCAATTGAGCGCCGACCCGGCTGCAGCCCATTATAACCACTTTCATTGTTTCTCAGCACCCTCCTCGGTGACCGGCTCCCGGCAAATCAGAACCCAGCACGGTGCGTTTTTAAGTACGTATGGGACAGTGCTACCCAGGCTGAACCCTCCAAACTTCGTCTTGTAGTTGATGCCAATAATGACCAGGTCAACTCCACGTTCTATAGCCTCATCGACTATTGCCGGGCCTACCTCGCGCGCTTGTAACAAATCGGTCTCAATTTTATAATCTTGCTCCTCGGCGATGTGTTCTGCCTGGTCGAGGACCTTTTCACCTTTCTCGATTTCAGGTTTAATTTCAGCATCGAGAGGTAATGTACGGTCCACCTGGATTACATACGTAACGTAAATCCTGCCTTTGGCAACTTTAGCCAAGCGGCAGGCCAGTTTTATGGCAGCTTCGTCAGCTTTGGTCCCATTGACAGGAACCAAGACTCTCCTGATATTATTAAGCATTGTTTCAGGCTACCCCGGGGTTCTACCGTTCCCCGAGCGTTTCTTGAAGTATTATAGTGCATTTGTAAAATCTTGCAAATCATTTCTGCAACGTCATTACAGACTTTATTTAGGTTCGAGGTCAGGTAAGCCCTGGCGGGCTAATGGTAATTAAATTTATCGGTACTCTGAAGCTCCATTGACACAAGTCATTTGAATAGGCTAGGATTAGAATTATAGCAGTAGAGTGAAGTAATTGATGAGCGCTGTCATTGAAGTTGAGAAGCTGCACAAGAGCTACGGAGAGATTAAGGCTGTTAATAATATCAGCTTCACTGTAGCCCAGGGCGAGATATTCGGAATGCTGGGCCCAAACGGGGCAGGCAAGACAACCACTATGGAGATAGTGGAGGGGCTTCGACCTGCTGATTCGGGCAGTGTCTCTGTGCTTGGGATGGATATCAAGCAGCGCTCGCGGCGGATCAAGGGCAGTATCGGAGTGCAACTTCAGACTACCACACTATACCCCAGACTTAAAGTTCATGAAGTGCTCGATCTTTTTGGCAGCTTCTTTCTCAAAGCCGTTTCGCCTGAGGAAATTATCAAGCTCGTGGGGTTAGAGGACAGCACTAACAAACTTTGTATTAACCTCTCCGGAGGACAGCAGCAGAGGCTATCGATAGGTCTTGCTCTGGTCAATGACCCTCAAATCCTTTTCTTAGACGAGCCCACCTCGGGCCTTGACCCTCAGGCAAGGCATAACATCTGGGACCTGATTAAGCTTCAAAAGGAGAAGGGCAAGACCGTATTCTTAACCACGCACTACATGGAGGAAGCTGAGCGTCTCTGTGAGCGCGTAGCGATTATCGACCATGGCGAGATTATCGCTACTGACCGGCCTGATAGACTGGTCAGTCAGCACTTCAATGAGGAAGCGATAGAGTTCCAATTAGACCGACCGCTCGGTGATGAGGTGCTGCGACAACTGGCGGGTGCAACGAATGTTGTGATGGAAAATGGCGGAGTGACGGTATACTCCAAGTCGGTGCCGGTCACTATCTCAGCCTTAATGGACATGGCTAAACAAAGTGACATGAAGTTGACCGACCTATATGTAAGGAGAGCTACCCTGGAGGACGTCTTCCTTAAGCTGACCGGCAGGAGAATCAGGGATTGAAGGCCTTAAGGAAGCTCCTGGTCTCAGATATCAAGCAGTTTTTTAGAGAGCGTTCGGCTCTCTTCTGGACGTTCGCCTTCCCCATTTTCTTCATTCTAATCTTCGGCGCTGTTTTCAGTGGTGGGGACAATGTCACTTTCAACGTAGGTCTGACAGTGGAGGACAACTCACCTGCAGCCCAGCAGTTGTCGGGCGCGCTGCAACAGGTATCCGCCTTCAAACTGTATATGGGCAATCAGAGCGCTGAACTTCAGGCTCTGAAGGACGGCGACAGAGGGGCGGTAATTATTGTGCCTTCGGGATTCGGACAGGCCGTATCGCAGGGGGGTAAGGCTACGGTAGATGTCTATTACGACCCGACACAAAGCTCGTCGGCACAGGTGTTGTTGCCCATCATCACGCAGATATTGGAGAGGTTCGGGCAGCCGGCACCCATCATCAATGTGAATCCGGTGACGCTGCAGACCCACGAGATACGTGCTATAGACTATCTGACGCCGGGTATTTTAGCTATGGCTATAATGCAGTTGGGCATCTTTGCAGCGATGCCCCTGGTAGTGCAGCGGGAGAACCGCGTGCTCAAACGGCTGGGGGCCACCCCGGTGAGACGTTCCACGATGATTTTGAGCACAGTATTATTCCGGCTAATTATCGCTATAGGACAGGCGGCGCTAATCATTATTGTGTCTAAACTGGTGTTCCATGTCCCTATGCTGGGTAACTGGTTCTTCCTTGCAGGCATGGTCATATTGGGGGCGTTGACGTTTCTGACGATGGGATTCATGATATCGGCTTTCGCCAAGACGCAAGAGTCGGCTATGCCTCTGCTGATGATGGTGCAATTTCCTATGATGTTTCTCTCTGGGATTTTCTTCCCGATTGAGATGATGCCAGGCTTCATGCGCCCCATTATGGATGCCATGCCGTTGACTTATCTGGCAGACTCGATCAGGCAGATAATGGTGCAGTCATCGGCTCTGCACACTCACTTAATCAATGTAGGCGTGCTTGTGGGCTGGTTTGCAGTTTGTCTGGTAGTAGCTGTGCGCTTCTTCAAGTGGGAGTAGTTTTCCCGAATGCGTCCTAAATCTGGCGCGGGATCGCTTGCAAAAGTCCTCATTGTGATGCTAAAATCGAGCAAGGCGGGTGCAAAGTGTGTCCCTGTAGCTCAGTTGGATAGAGCAACTGCCTTCTAAGCAGTGGGTCGCGCGTTCGAGTCGCGCCAGGGACGCCAGCAAAGCTAACCCAGGACCTGCGTACCATTACTGCTGATGAGCTCAGACGCTTCATCTATTTCTCACGCCTCCTCCCCACGTATCCCATATTTTGATTCTACCCTGTTTTATGTTAAATATGCTCTGCAGGATGCACAAACGTAGATGTCAATTCGGATTCTTGAAGTTTAAGAAACTCGGAGTTACCATGTAGATAGAGGGTAAAAATGGAGGTTGGGTCATGGAAAAAACAGACGTATTGGTAATCGGGGGGAGTGCCTCAGGCGTTGTTGCGGCAACAATCGGGAAATCCTTCCACCCGAATAAAGACTTTCTTGTCGTCAGAAATCAAAATAAGGTAGTCGTGCCTTGTGGAATCCCATATATCTTTGGCTCCCTGGAGAATAGCGGACAGAATCTTATTGCTGAAGCAGTTCTGACCAATGCCGGTGTGAAGTTTAAAATCGGCGAGGCGGTGTCTATTGACCAGAAGTCTAAGGTTTGTGCTCTCGCTGATGGCTCGGAGGTCAGCTTTGAAAAACTGATACTCGCACTTGGCTCTATCCCTTACATTCCTAAATGGCTGAAGGGTGCAAATTTGAAGAACGTATTCACAATACCGAAAGATAAGGACTACATCGACCAGATTCTTGCCTCGCTCAAGCCACTGAAAAATGTTGTGATTATCGGTGGCGGTTTCATCGGCGTGGAAGTGGCGGATGAGCTAAATAAGTCCGGTAAACATGTAACTGTTGTGGAAATACTACCCCACATACTTGAGGCAGCTTTTGACAAAGAGTTTGCGATACGTGCAGAGGAAATCCTCAAATCAAGGGGTGTCGACATCAAAACCGGCGATGGAGTCAAAGAGCTGGTAGGGGATAAAGAAGTCGCCGGGGTTCTCTTGAACAGTGGTGAGCAGCTTAAAGCCGATGCTGTTATTCTGGCAATGGGTTACCGCCCGAACACAGCGCTTGCCGAGAAATCCGGGATAAAGCTTAATGAAATGGGCTTTATTAAGGTCAACGAGTACATGAGAACTGAGAATCCGGACATTCTTGCGGTGGGAGATTGCGCCGAAAAGAAGAGCTTTCTTACGGGAATTCACAGGAACATCATGCTTGCTTCAACCGCTTGCGCGGAGGCCAGGATTGCTGCTCTGAACCTGTATAAACTGTCGGCAATAAAGATGTTCAGGGGCACTATAGCCATCTATAGCACTGTCGTCGGAGATACCGCTTTCGGGGTAGCAGGAGTGACTGAGAGTCTGGCAAAAGAGCGGGGGTTCAGCATAGTTACGGGTACTTTTGAGGGTGTGGATAAGCACCCTGCAGCATTGAATGGTACACATAAACAGATTGTGAAACTGATCGTCGCCGCCGAATCGGGCGTGATCATCGGGGGGCAGGTTTTGGGTGGATCGAGCACGGGAGAATTAACGAATCTAATTGGATTCGCCATTGAAAACCGGATGACCGTGAATTCTATATTGACAGCTCAGATTGGGACTCATCCCTTGCTTACCGCGCCACCGACGGCGTATCCGCTGATTAAGGCGGCAGAGGTTATTGAAAAGACCCGCTGGGTTAAATCTTAATGGTGTCAAGTCTGGAGACAATGTCCGGTATCGCACCGGTACAACAGGGCGCTGCCTCAAGTGCTCTTCGATACTCCCGTTGGGACGATACGCAGTGCAGGTTCAGCGATAATATAACTATTCAGCGGTAGCGGTGGATTAATCGGACTACGCTTGCTATCCCTTGTCGATCATACAGATAGTTCGAACGTACTTTCCGGCGGCATCTCTCGCTGCTGCTGCGTTCATTCTAAGGTTGATGTAGGAACCATCCTTGCGTAGCATCCTGTAACGTTTGTTGTAGTCAAATCCCTTGTACAACACGTCGCTCAAGCTGACTTGAGCCTTCTCACGGTCGTCGGGATGAATAAGGGCTAGCAGATTCTTGCCAACAATCTCACTAGCCTTGTATCCAAGCATCTCCTCGGAGCGGGTGTTACAGTCTATTATAGTGCCCCCCCGGTCGATGGATACGATCATATTCGCGGCAGACTCAAATACAGAGCGGTATCCTTCCTCGCTCGTCCGCAACGCCTCTTCTAGTCGCTTCCGTTCCGTGATGTCCCGGAAGGTCACAACGGCTCCTACTATGGTGCCCTTATCGATGATTGGAGTGCTCGTGTACTCTACCGGGAATGACGTTCCATCATGCCTCCAGAAGACCTCGTTGTCAACGCTGGTATGCACAGTACCGTCCTTGAAAGCAGCGTAGATCGGGCACTGTGACTGGGGATAGACTCGCCCGTCCGCTCTCGAATGGTGGACTAGTTCATGATGAAGCTGTCCGATCAAATCCTCGGGCCTGTAGCCCAGCATCCTGGCAGCAGCGGGATTCACAAACGTTGTTTTACCCTCAGTATCCAACCCGTAGATTCCCTCGCCTGCGGCTTCTAAAATTAGCTCGTTCCGCCGCCGCAACTGCTCGGTTACTTCTTCTACCCACTTGTGGGTTGTAACATCCCGAGCGAAAATAGCGATACGGGATACCTCTCCCCTCGGGCCCGGCACCGGGTAGATTCTGTGGTCCAAGACCATTCCGTCTCTCTCATCTTCGAAGTGCACCGACTTACCAGTGCGAATAACCTCCGCAATCTGAGCTTTTCTGGAGGCGCGAAGGTCCTCCGGCAGGAGGTCATAGAAATTGGTATCTATCATCTGTTCGAGACTCTTATGATATCTCTCGGCTGCAATCTCATTAGACGCTAGAATTAAGCCTCTCAGGTCGGTCAGTATCACCGAGTCGGTAGTGGAGTCAAGGATTTGCCAAGCTGTTTCCTCACTCTCCCCCAACACCGCTTTGGACCGCTGTAGGCCGTCCAGCATACGATTGAGACCCAGAGCCAGTTCACCCAGCTCTCCTCTGGCATCGACATCGAACCTATAATCGAGCTTGCCGCTGTCAACCGCTTCGGCGCCTTTGAGCAGGCTGCGAATCGGTCTCACAATCATTCTCGACAGGGCCACTACGCAAATGATTGCAACGATGACACTCAGGGAAACCAGAATTATGAGCAACCGCGTGGCCGACGCGGCACTGGTCTGTATGTCAGACATAGCTGACGCCGTGGATGCAGCAAGTAGCGGGCTCGCATTATTCTCCAGATAGGCCGCAGTATTCCCTATGGACTCCTCAAATCCGCTCATGTCCCCTGTAAGGCTATCTGTGAGGTTCATAACGTTGGAGGCATCGTTCACAACGGTGGCGAAGCTGCCATCTACGAGGCTCAGCCATTGCTCCTCGTACGCCGACATCTCAGTCCCTCGATAAGCCGCCAGTGATAGCTGGAAGCTTGACTGAGCGTTGGAGACACCCTGGCGCAGGCTGGCATCAGGTCCGTTGAGGTACGACTCGACCGCCGAGGACACTTTGTCAATGTCCGCTCTCATGTCAACTGCTGCTGCTATCTTCGTCCCCGCATCAGGCGTGGACGCATTGGTCGCGCGAACAGTGCTATCGATGAGGGTATCCAACGATGTTACATCTTTGCGGAAGAGGCTTAGGGCTACACGTTGCTGATCGACTTCTGTGACGATGACATCCGGGACTCCATTGAAGTTATTGTACAGGCTTGTCAGATTCTGACCAATTTGCCTATCTTGAGCAGTTTCGGCAAGCCCGTTGAACTGGGCTACAAGCTGGCCGAACTCGTTTTCATCTCCCCGAATACTATCTGCCTGAGCCGCGGCTGGATTCACACTATACGACGAGACATCGTTATTGAGCACACTGGCAGCGATACTCATATTGAGGGCAGTTGTCTGCAATGGTTGTCGGACATCGGAAACATGTGCAACTAAATCGCTGGTTCGCTGGATCTGCCAGATAGAAATAGCCGCCAGTGCAATCAGAATAGCCACTAAGGGCAGGAGGCATGTCCAGAGCACGCGCTGCACCGACCATCTAGCCGTTGTCCCGAGTCTCATGATCGCTCCATTACTCGCCCAGTGTACGAGGGAACGTTAGATAATGCACTCTAACATAGGGAAATCAATTAATCAAGCGCTGTTCTGGGATAGGGTTAGGCGCCCGACTCGGCATCAACAACATGTCCGAATAATGCAGTAGCTGCCAGGCAGTAACCTGCCTGGCAGCTACTAATAGCTCCTAGGTAGAGCAGCTCTTTCTAGACTCCCTTGCGAAGTACGGGCGCCTCCACAGGGGTCTGCACAGCAGCCGCTTCCTCGGCAGTTGCCTCGGTAATGTAGCTCATCGGCGTGTCTACCATGGCGTTTACTATGAGCTCGACCAAGCCTGTGTAATGTATGTTGGCTCTTTTCTCGAGTTCATAGTACTGTATCAGGTCTCTGAACTGTCCCTTGCAGTTGGAGCACGGGGCACACACGAACTTGGTATTACTCTGTCTAATATTAGGCTGAAATGCATCCAGCACCTGCTTGACCTTCATCCGCCCGCTCACACCGAGCTTCCAATCGATGAGGTTCATGGGCGACATGATAGCGAACCCGCTGCCGCCGCCGCAGCAGTAGTTCTCAGTGCCGTGCTGGGCCATCTCCCGAAATTGCGGAGCTATCGCACGCAGTATCCTTCTCTGTGGTTCAACGATTCCCAGAAGCCTGACCATATTGCAGGGGTCATGCAGAGTGACGGGGAAATTGTTCCTCCGGGGATCGAGCTTGAGTACACCGCTGAATACAATCTCCTCCAGGATAGGCATGCAGCTAACCCTGGGGATATTCAGGTCCCCCTGGAATACCCGGTCTGCTACAACGATGAGCGCTTTGTGGGCGTGCCCGCATTCACCGACCACGATCTTGCCTACGTTCAGCTCTTTGGCGACTTTAGCGTGTCGGTATGCGACCCGGGCAAGCTGGGCATCATCGTACCAAACTCCATAGTTGACCGCATCGTATCCACAGAGCTCGCTGGAAAGAGTCCACTTCAAGCCAGCCTCCTCGAACAGGACTGCAAAGGCAGCGGGGTTCTCCGGCCAGGAAAGAAACTCTCCGGCGTTGTGAATTAAGAGTATGTCTGCTCCCTTCTTGTCCACCGGTATCTTGATTTTGCGGCCGGTCTTCTCTTGAATCTCATCCTCCATGAAATCGATAATGTTCATCAGGCCGTCTGGTTTCATGCCGGTGCTAGCCCCTACCTCCAACTGCTGCACCGTGCCCTTCTCGTGAAGTTCCTTGGGCGCGATACCCAGTTCCTGACTCATGAGTTTGCGAATCTCATGGGCTATCAGGCCGTTGTCAATTCCAATGGGGCATGTTTGGGCACATCTGCGGCAGATTGTGCATCTGTATGCTGATTCAGCGAGCCTGGCTATAGTTGTCCAGTTCAACTCGATATCATCTCCGGACAGCCGCGAGAGGAACTTATTCTCTCCATTGACGTATCTTTTATAGAGCCGCCGCAGCACCTCAGAGCGAAACGTAGGCCTGTAGATTTCTTTCCTGCCGGAGGCTTCGTAAATCGGACAAGCCTCGCTGCACGTCTGGCACTTGACGCAATATTCCATCGAGAGCAACAGAGGCTGCAGGAAAGTCCAGTTGTGCTCTTTGGAGAAGAGCTTCCTCAAGCCCATCAGGAATCGCTCGACCAATGCCTCCTCCTCTGCTTTGCTTTTGGGCTTCGGTATGGCAACAGCCACCACCCCGTCCAGACTGTGTTCAAAGCGTTTCTGCTGGTCCTCAGTCAGCTTTCCTGTGCCAGGCTGGACCATATCGTTGCAGGGATATGGCAATGGCATAAGGTCTTTGCCTGTTATCGTAACTAGCGGGTTATCTGAATTTCTGCTAATATCACTGATTTTCAACTTATCCTTCGCCTCCATTTACTCGCCTCCTTTTCGAGTTACCCGTGGTGTAGGGCCGGCTCCGGGCTCCTCGGATGCCACGTCAACCCAGCGCCTTAGACTCTGCATATGGGGAGCCGCCCAGTTGATTTGCTGCTCGAGAAGC
>Ga0172365_10001664_pt1 | contig 16115 bp, 11 predicted proteins | sample LakKivSesite48cm_FD_114535 | JGI IMG/M metagenome (GOLD analysis project Ga0172365, IMG submission 114535) | Sediment microbial communities from Lake Kivu, Rwanda - Sediment site 48cm | ecosystem: Environmental > Aquatic > Freshwater > Lake > Sediment | place: Rwanda: Western Province, Lake... | reverse complement strand
AGTACCTGAACGAACAGCGTCCCGCTCCACAGCAGGTAGGCGGCTACGCCCTCCCTGGCGCGCAGGAGTAGACCCAGTGCACCGTTGCCGGCCCAGACCAGCAGGCCAATCAGAGGCAGGACAAATAGGTTGCCGCGTGCGCCGCTGCGGTCTACTGCGCCGGCCGCGTCAAAGTGCAATGGCACCATGGAGGGCAGCGTTGGATAACGCCAGCACAGATGGGCGAAGAGCCACGCGCTTAGCAACAGGCCCAGGCCCAGCAGTACGTGGCCCACGCGGTCACTCCAAACAGGCCAGGTGGCAAACCTGGCCTGCCGTGATTCCTGCGACCACTGTTTGAGGGGACCCAACTGGCGGCGGGCTTCGAATGCGCGGGTGAACGCTTCCACGTCGGCCGGCGAGATGGCATAGGTCAACGTGGGAGTGACCACCAGGAGTTGTTCGTCCAGGGGGGCGGTAGCGTAAAACAGGGTCAATCCCAGGCCGGTCAGGCGGCCATTGCCCAGCCAGTAACCCGGCCAGCGCACCCCGCGCATCCGGCCTTCCAGGGTATGTCCCGCGCCGGCTATTACCTGTTGGATACTGTTCATGGGGATGATTTGTCTCGCCGCGCCGCAGGTGATTACCAGACCGTTGCGCTCTAACGTGTATCGCATTCCGGCTAGGCTGTACAACCAATATCCCATCAGCACCAATGCTGGCAGGCTGAGAATCACGAGCAGTCCCAGGACGAACGTCAGCAGGTCCACGGGCCGGCGGGTGATCCATGTGACCAGCAGGGCATCCAGGGCGGTGATACCGGCCACCAGTCCAAGACCGACCAGAAAGCCGCGCAGGCGGCGGGGTCTCTCCATAAGATATTTTCTCCCAAGAAGCGCCCGCGCCGCAAGTCGCGGGTTTGTTGTGCTTATTCGCAATCCGCGTTGGAATAGACGGGTGTGCACCAGGCCCTGTATTTTGGCATCTTGCCACGCACGGTGTCGAAGTAAAGTTCGCGCATCTGGCTGACCACCGGACCGATTTGGCCCGTGCCGATGGGCCGGTGATCAATCTCCACGATGGCTGCTATCTGCACGCCGGTGCCACAGAAGAAAGCCTCGTCGGCGGTATACAGTTCGCTGCGATCAATCCGCCGCTCGGTCGTCCACAGATTCATTTCCTCGCGAGCAATCTCCATGACCGTGGCCCGCGTGATTCCCTCCAGGATGTCTTCGGTCACTGGCGGAGTGAGCAATCTCCCATTCTTGACCAGGAACAGGTTCTCTGCGCTTCCCTCGGAAACGTGGCCTCCCTGGGTGAGAACGATAGCTTCATCGTACCCACTCAACACGGCATCGGTTTTAGCCAGCGCCGAGTTGATGTACGCTCCGGTGATCTTGGCCCGCGCCGGGACCGCGTTGTCGTCCACCCGCCGCCAGGCTGAGACGCCGGCCCGCGCCCCTTCCTCCTTCTCAATGTACCGGCCAAAAGGCAAGGCAAATATCGTCAGGTCATCATCCAGGTCGTGCAGGCGCACTCCGATGCCCTCGGAACTCTTGTAGGCCACGGGGCGGATGTAAGCGTCCTCGCGGTATTCTTCTTTGCGCAGCAGTTCCAAGGTCAGAGCACCGAGTTCGTCGAGATTGTAAGGTAGCTTGATCTGCAGTATGCGGGCGGAATGCAACAGACGTTGGTAGTGTTCCTTCATGCGGAAGACGTAAAGCTCTTCGTCCTCCTCGTTCCAATAGGCCCGGATGCCCTCGAAGCAAGCGGTGCCGTAGTTGAAGGCGTGGTTCATCACGCTGACCTTGGCTTCTTCTATCGGAACGAACTCACCTTTGAAAAACGCATATCTGGGCATTGGTATTCCTCCTTTGGAATGTGTGAACACACGGTCGCTGTTCCACCATTGGCACGGCTGACCACCCCTGCCAGAAGAATTATATTCCCCTTTCGCTCATCCGTCAACATCTTACCGCAGAGTGGGACAAGATGGCATCGCAGAGTGGGACAAGATGGCATCTTGTCCTACGATTACATGTAGGTGACGACCTCGTCCAATTCTCGTCGTCTGGTCTGGCGGCCAGTTGGTCTGAGGGGGTATCCGATGGGCACTATGACGACCGGGCGCAGGTGATCGGGCAATTGCAGGGCCTGAGCGACTGCTCCCTCGTCGAAGGCCCCCACCCAGCACGAGCCTAAGCCCGATGCGGTTGCCGCCAGAAGGATGTGCTCGGTGGCGGCGGCGGTATCTTGCAGGCAGTAGAGCTTGCTGCCGCGCGACCCGTAGCGCGCGGCGGAGCGACCAGGTTCGGCGCAGACAACGATGACCACCGCAGCCTCGGCGACGAACCGCTGCCCCCAGGCGGCCTCTGCCAGACGCTCCTTGATCTCAGCGCGGCGGACGACGATAAAATGCCACGGCTGGCAGTTGCCGGCCGAGGGGGTCAGGATGGCCGCTCGCAGGATGCGTTCCACGATCTCCGGTGCGACGTCGCGTTCTGCGTCAAAGCCGCGCACGCAGTGCCGCTTTTCGACGGTTTCCCAGAAGTCCATCGCTGTCTCACCTCCTGCCCGGGTCGAGCGGCCAATCGGCCAGCCAACTCTCGACTTCACCCAATAGTCTGTGTTCGGTCATATCCATCCGCAACGGTGTAATGGAAACGTACCCTTGCGCCAGTGCCCAGATGTCAGTGCCCTCCTCGTCCACCGCGCCACCGGGCGGCTCGCCGCCGATCCAGTAGTAGGGACGACCTCGCGGATCCTGCCTTTCGATGAGCAGATCACGGTACACTCGCCGGCCCAGCCGGGTGACGCGCACACCGGCGACCTGCTCCGCTGGCCGGGCCGGGACGTTGACGTTGAGCAACGTGTGGGGCGGAAGGCCTCGTTGCAACACCAGGCGGGCCACGCTGGCCCCTACCTGGGCGGCGAAGGTGAAGTCCGGCGATTCGTAGGAATCGAGGGAGACGGCAATGGATGGAATGCCGGAGATCACACCCTCCATCGCTGCTGCCACTGTGCCTGAATAGGTGATGTCCTGTCCCACGTTCGCTCCCTGATTGATGCCCGACACCACCAGGCCGGGGTGGCGAGGCCCTAAGATTCCAAGTACGACCAGGGCAACACAGTCCGACGGCGCGCCGGTAGTAGTATGGGCCGGGGTACCATCAGGTAGAGTGACGGCTTTGACGCGCAGGGGCTTGTGCATGGTCTTAGTGTGGCCCGCCGCCGACCAATTGTGATCCGGAGCCATGACAGCCACCTCGCCCACAGCGACCAGCGCGCTCTTCAGCGCCAGCAGGCCAGGATGGTGAATGCCATCGTCGTTGGTCAAGAGGATGTAACTCATTGGCCTCCACTCCTGGCCTCGGGCAGCGGGCCGCTGATCCGTCGCACGAATTCCCACGCCCGCCGGAAGACCTCGTCTTTGTCCGGGTCCTCGGTGAGCACGTGGCCACTGTTTTCCAGCCAGACCATCTCCTTGTCGGTGGAGCCAACACTCTCGTAGATGTACGGCATGTTACGTGGCGGGACCTGGGTATCGTCGCGGGAGTGCATCAGCAGGAGCGGGGCTTCAACCTCGGGTAAATCCTCGTCCAGGTGACGCAGGAAGGCCAGCAGGCTGATCGCACAGCGAGTGGGTTGGCGGTCGTAGTCCACGTGCCACTCTTCCACGGTTGGATCGTGAAAGTCACTCGGCCCTTTCCTGGAGAAGCGCGTGAAATGCTTGAGCACGGGCAGCAAAGGAATACGCCAGTCATTCACCTGTATCGGAGTGGATAGGGCCACCAGTCCCGCCACTTGATTGTGCGTTCCCAGGTGCAGGGTGAGCGCTCCACCCAACGAAAGCCCCATGACGAACACCTGCTCGCATCGCGCGTGTAATTCATCCAGCCCCGCCTTCGCCGAGGCGTACCAGTCGCGCCAGCCGGTCTGCTCCATGTCGTAGATGTTTGTTCCGTGCCCCGCCAAACGTACACCGAGCACCGTCATCCCTCGTCCGGCCAGGTACTCGCCCAGGCCACGCATCTCGTTGGGCGCGCCGGTAAATCCGTGGATGAGCAGCGCGCCCACAGATCCGCCGTTGAAGAAAAATGGCTCACCACCGGGCATGAATTCAGGCATCGTTTTTCCCCTTCGCGCTTTCTGTAACTCCGGCGTCTCGCGCATCTGGTTGCCTGGTCCGGAACCGGTAATCCTGCTCTCTTTTGAACCGTTCCAGGAAGAATATACCCATTGCGTAGATGGCCCCCGCCACCGGGATGCCAAAAATGAATCCCCATAAACCGACCAGCCGTACGCTGATCATCAGCGCTGCCAGGACGAGGAGGGGCGGCATACCTACCATCTCGCTGATGAGCTTGGGAATCAAAATTCGCAGAAGGAATTGCTGATACAGGAAAGTGGCCACCAGCAGCCAGAATGCCGTCTTCGGATCCTGGAACAGGGCAATGAGCGGCGGCAGGAACATGCCGATGGGCGCGCCGATGATGGGCACGAGCATGACCAGCCCGCTGACGATGCTCACCGCCACGGTGAAGCGCACGCGAGAGATAGTCATAGCAATGACGACGAACACACCGTACAGGGCGGCCATCAGCAATTGGCCACGGATAAACCCGCCGAAGGTGCGGTCCAGGCTGCGTGCCGCGAAAGCTACCTCGTCCTGGTACTCCACCGGAACCAGATCGAAAGCTCGCTGGCCCAACCGTCCTGAATCCAGGGTCATGTAGAAGCCAAGCACCAGGACCAGGAAAATGTTGATCACCGCCGAGGTCACCTGACGGACGATGAGCACTGTGTCCTGGATCACGAGTGCGCCGATAGCCTCTGCCCTCTGAACGAGAGTTTGCGAGGTATAAAAGGAGCCTAAGTCGAAGCGAATATTCCACCGTGCAAGCTCAGCCTGAGCGCCGGCCAGGAGGGTAGGCACCTGCCGGAGATAACCGGGCAGATTGCGTCCTAACTGGACGAGCTGGAGCACAGTCACCGGTACCAGGTAGGTGCCGATTAGAACGGTAATCACCAACAGGCCGAAATAGACGACGACCGCTGCTACACTGTGGGACATGCGGAGACGGCCGAGGAAATCAGCCACGCGACCACCCCAGTTCCGTCGCGCAAAACTCACGAGCCAGCGTGGGACACGGCGTTCGCTGAGCCAATCTACCACCGGCCGCAGGATGAAGGCCACCAGCCAGGCCAGGGCGAGCATGGCGATAATGTCCCCGAACCGGCTGACCAACACCCACGACCGCTCAACGAGAAATATGAGAGCGGCTAATGTTACTAGAATGAGCGTTGTGCGTACGAGGCGGCTTTGTTCCATGACAATTAACCTTGTTCAGTAGCAAGCGTTCACGTGTTCGCTTGATTTCGCCGCAGAGCACGCAGGGCGGCGGCTATGGGAAGCCACCCTGCGAAACTGCCGGCCCCGAGATGGAAGCCCCCCTGTAGTAGTAGGGCAGGGTTTCCATACCTGCCCGCAGTGCTACGCGCGTGCCTTATCTTCGTGGGGCGACAACACCTCGCGGGCGCTGCTGCCGCCCTGGGGTGGTCCCACGTAGCCTTTTTCCTCCAACAGGTCAATCAACCGCGCGGCGCGGGAGTAGCCGATGCGCAGCTTGCGCTGCAGTAACGAGATCGAAGCCCGGTCGGCTTCGCGCACTACCTTGATGGCCTGCTCCAGCAGGTCGTCCTCTGGATGGACCTGGGCCGCTTTTTCGCGCATCTCCTCCCACAATGGCTGCTGGACGAAATCCTGCGGGCGGGCCGCTACCAAATCTGGCACCTCTGCCGTGCGTGCGCCTTTCCAGTAGTGCACCAGCCGGTTGAGCTCCCGGTCGGAGACGAAGCAACCTTGCAGACGCATGGGTGAAGCTTTGTCCGAAGCCATATACAGCATATCGCCTCGACCCAGCAGCCGTTCTGCGCCGCCCATGTCCAGGATCACCCGCGAATCCACCTGGCTGGTGACGGCGAAACTAATCCGCGCCGGGAAGTTGGCCTTAATCAGCCCGGTGACCACATCTACGCTGGGCCGCTGAGTGGCGATGACCAGGTGAATGCCGGTGGCGCGGGACATCTGCGCGATGCGGCACACAGACCGCTCCACCTCGTCTGGGGAGAGCATCATCAGGTCAGCCAACTCGTCAATGACGACCACGATGTACGGCATGTGCTCACCCTTGCCCGCCATCTGCTCATTGTAGTTCTCGATGTTACGCGCCCCCGCGCTGGCGAAACGATTGTACCGCTGATCCATCTCGCGGGTCACCCAGCGCAGCGTGCCCACCACCCGTTCCAGATCCACCACCACCGGGGCCATCAAATGGGGGATGCCGTTGAAGTTGGTCAGCTCGACGCGCTTGGGGTCCACCATGATCAGCTTCAGCTCGTCGGGAGTGTTGTTACATAGCAGGCAGGCGACGATGGAGTTGATACACACCGATTTGCCTGACCCGGTCGCTCCGGCGATGAGCAGGTGGGGCATGGTCGCCAGGTCCGCCACCACTGCCCCTCCCGATACGTCCTGACCCAGGGCCAGTTTGAGTTTTGAAGGCACTTCGTGGAAAGCCTTAGTCTCCATCACGCTGCGCAAAGAGACCAGGGAAATCTCGGCGTTGGGCACTTCGATGCCGACGATGGAGCGACCGGGCACCGGCGCTTCAATGCGTACCGGCGCAGCAGCCAATGCCAGCGCCAGGTCATCGGCCAGGGCCTGGATTTTACTCACCTTGATTCTGGTGCGCCGGCCGCCGCGCCCATCCACGAAGCCCGGCTCCACCCCGAACTGGGTAATCACCGGCCCCTGATTGACCTCCACTACCCGAACCGGCACGCCGAGGCTGTTCAGCGTCTCCTCGATCAGACGCGCCCGCGCCCGGATCTCTGCCTGGCTGATCTCCTGCTCGGTGCTTTCCTCGAGTATCTCGTCTATAGAGGGCAATCGCCATTCCTGCTGCCCACCGATGATCACCGGCGGGAAGAGTGGTCCAGAGGGCCCGGCTGGTGGTGCTGGTTGGCTGGCGGGCCGGGATTCGGATGGGGTGGGCGACGGTGCTGGAGGGGACAAAAGCGCGCCTTGTGGCTTGGCAACCCCATTCCGGCGGATGGTCATTGGCCGGAAACGAGCATCGTATAAGGCCCGCAGCCGCTGCCAACTCTCCCGTAGAAGCGGGACCGCTTCGGTGAGGGATAGGCCCAGCAATAGAATAAACGTCACAACCGTCAAGGTCAGGATGATGACGATCGCCCCAATGCGGCCCGTAGCCGATGCCGCAAGTTGGCTCACCATCCAGCCCAGGTAACCCCCGCCATCGCCCGCGTCGGCCAGGGCCAGCGGGTCCTCGGCGCCAGCCAACAGGTGAAGTAGGGCCAGGATCAAGACGAACAATAAGCCGATGCCTGCCACCCGTTCCCAGCGCAAGGGAAGCTCGTGGCCCATCCCCTTGAGCAGCAACCACACACCTGCCGCCGCCATCCCGATGAAAGACACGTATGCTCCCCAGCCAAACAGGGCGCGCAGCAGGGTTAACCAGCCCGTGGTGAGCGCCCCCTGGCCGAAGGGAAGCAGGCTGAGGATGGTGAGCACGGCCAATCCCAGCAGGACGACACCCGCGATCTCGGTCTGGAGGGCGGGGCTGAGCTGGATTATCGGTGCAGGCGGCTTTTGCCTGCGAGTTTGCTTCGTTCGGGTCACACGCTTTCGCCTGGTCATAGCTCAAATGTTCTCCTAAGAGCTACGCACATTATACCACAATACTCTCGAAAACGGAAGTAGCATCGCCCCCTGCGGGTGACGCAGGCGTCGGGGGCAAGCCCCGACGCTACTAACGCACCACATTGGCAATCAACAGAGCGGCCATCCCGATCAGTTTCATGAAAATGAGCAGTGTTGGGCCAGCAACGTCTTTCAGCGGATCTCCCACCGTATCACCCACCACGGCGGCCCGGTGTTCAAATGAGCCTTTATGCCCGGCCTCCTCGATGATCTTTTTGGCGTTGTCGAAAGCAGTCCCGACGTTGTTGAAAAATGGCCCCAAAAGGGCAGCGGCTGCAACCGCGCCGATCAGCAGCGCTCCAAGAGCCCAGGCGCCAAAGACAAAGCCCGTCGCTACGGGAACCGCAATGCTGAGCAGGCCCGGCAATATCATCTCCCGCAGGGCATTCTTGGTGGCAATATCCACGCAGGCAGCATAATCGGGCGTGGCTTTTCCTTCCATCAGCCCCTCGATAGTCTTGAACTGCCGGCGCACCTCGTCCACCATCTGCAGGGCGGTTCGGGCCGTTGAACCGATGACCAAAGAGGCTATCAGATAAGGCAGAGCAATCCCCAAAAGGAGAAAAGCGATGGAGAAAGGTTCCGCAATGTCCATCGTTTTCAGGCCGACGATGCCGAAAAAGGTGGCGAACAGCACAAAAGAAGTCACTGTGCCGGAGGACATGGCATAAGCTTTGGTGGTAGCTTTCATGGTATTGCCGACCGCGTCCAGGGCAGAGAGGGAGTGCACGACTTTTCTACCGGCGCCCGACATCTCGGCGATGCCGGCGGCGTTGTCGGTGATAGGCCCGAAGGCATCAGCGGTCATGATGTACCCAATCAAAAGGTCGGTGCCGATGTTCACGGCGGCAATCGCCAGGAGAGACCCGCCGGAAACGGTATAGGCCACCGGGACGGCGATGGCGATCATCACAATGGAGGCCAGCGGGCTTTGTAACCCCGAGGCCAGCCCGGTGATGAGACTGAGCGCCGCGCCTCGCTTGGAGGCCTCGGCGATCTTTTTCACTGGCGGACCTTCCATGCCGGCATAGTAACGGGTGACAAATGCGGCGACCAGCGTGACCAGAATCCCCAGGAAAGCTCCCAGGAAAAGGCTCAGATCGTTGACCAGATACCTGGCCAGAAGAAAGCCACCCAACGTGGCCAGCCCGGTGGTCACCAACATCCCCAGGTTGAAGGCCGTTTCCGGGTTGAATTTCCTGAGCCATCTGATAGAGGAAACGCCGATCAGAGAAGCCAGCAGTCCAATCGTCTGCAACAGGATGGGGAAAAACACCACTGGTGGGCCGTATTTCCCCACCGCAAGAGCAGCCACGGCCACGATGGTTCCGGTGACAATGTCATCGGAAAAAGTTTGAAATAGGTCTGAGCCGCGCCCGGCGCAGTCGCCTACGTTGTCGCCGACCAGATCGGCAATCACTGCCGCGTTGCGGGGGTCGTCCTCGGGGATGTTCTTTTCGACTTTGCCGACCAGATCAGCGCCGATGTCCGCCGACTTGGTGTAGATTCCGCCGCCGATTTGGGCGAACAAAGCAGCCAAACTGGCGCCGAACCCGAAACCGACGAGAGGGCTTGGATCTGCGCTGAAGATGAGGTAAAGCACCGCCAGCACCAGGACGCTGAAGCCAATGGTGGAAAAGCCCATCACCGAGCCACCGAAGACCGCCGTGTGAAAGGCTCTGCGGGGCGAATCGGCCGCATCTTCGGCGGTCTTCAGGTTGGCGCGCACGGCTGCGTTCATGCCGAGAAAAGCCGTGGCCAGAGAGGTGAAAACGCCCAGGATAAAAGTCAGGGCCACCCACGGGCCCAGGAAAACGAAGATTGCCACAGCTACGACAGGCGTGATGAGGAAAATGGTTCTGAATTGCCTCGAAAGATAAACCCTGACGCCCAGGGCGATATGCCCGGCAATTTCTGCCATCTTCGCATAACGTGGTTTGCTTTTTCTCAGGTTGAGGAAAAGGTAGACAGCGACCGAAATGGACAGCAAACCACTTACAATAGGGACAAAGAGGGGTGACATACAGCACCTCACACGAATGTTCAACGCCGAGTAGCTTTGGATATGGCGCACTCTTTAGAATGCGTCTACAAGTTTACCACAAAGGCACCAGGACACTAAGAGCATGTTTTAAAAGTCATTGCGAGTCGGCCATGGCACGTCCCGCCATTCTAAAGAACAGCAACTTCCGTGTCATTGCGAGCCGAAGGCGAAGCAATCCCCTGTCCGGCCCGTTGAGGAGGAGATTGCTTCGCCGCCTGCCCTGAAAATGACCACTTTAGCCAACTGTGGTTGTAGTATTAAGACGTGCTCTTAGACCCCAGGAGAGTCGCCAGGAAGGTCACTTGTGAGGCATGAACGAGGGCCAACACTTCGTCAGCTGGCTGCAGCACCACGTCACCATGCGGGATAAGAAGTTGGCCCTTGCGGATGATGGCGACCAGCACGCACTCAGCAGGGAGATTGAGGTCTCGTACCATCTTACCTACCATTACCGAAGCAGGATCTACCTTCTCTTCCACCAGTGAATACTGCCCTTTGCGCAGCTTGAGCAGCGTCATCATGTCCCCTAGCGACATTTCCTCGGCGACCAGGCGGGCCATCAGGTCCGCCTGATTTAGCGCCACGTCCACGCCCATCTCCGGTGTGAACATCCAGGCGTTCTTGGGGTTATTCACGCGGGCAATGATGCGCGGCACGCCGAACTCAAAGCGGGCCAGGCTGGTGATCACCAGGTTAGTCTCGTCTGCGCCGGTCACGGCCGCCACGACGTGTGCTCGGCGGATACCGGCAGCTTCCAGCACGTTGGGGTCCGCACCATCGCCCAGCACTACCACCTCCACTGGCAAGTCCGCTCGCAGGCGGGCTATCTCCTCATGCCGTATTTCGATGATCTTCACCTGGTATCCTTCGGCCAGTAAAAGTGAGGCCAGATAGGAGCCTACCTTGCCTCCACCCACGATCATCACGGTCATCGCCATCTCGTCTCCTCCTTACGCCAGTCCCAGCAACGCCTTGAGGCGGTCGGCAGATGCTACCAACACGGCCAAATGGAGCCGGTCCCCTTGCTGAAACACCGTGCCCAGCGTGGGTAGAAAGGTTTTATCGCCCCGGCTGATTGCCACTACATGGACTTCACCTGGAATCGTCAACTCGTTCACCGTCCGCCCGATCAGGAGTGGTGGAATTTCCACTTCCACCAGGTCCACGTTCCCACTGCCCAGGCTCAGGACTGTCTCCAGGGGGGAGTAACAGAGTAAATCGGCGATCTGGTGAATACCCCAGGTGATGGGGGCGATGGTCTGCAAACCCAGCCGCCGGTAGATTTCGGCCTTGCGTGGGTCGTAAAGGCGGGCAACCACGCGAGGGACGCGGAACACCTGGCTGGCCAGGCGGGCCGCCACCACGTTGGCTTCGTCGCTGACCGTCACTGCGGCCAGACCATCCGCCCGCTGGATGCCGGCCCGCAGGAGCACTTCCCGATCGAAGCCGACGCCGACGACCGTTTGCCCCTTGAATGCAGGGCCCAGGCGCTCAAATGCAGCCGGGTCGCTGTCCACCACGGTCACTTCGTGGCCCTGCAGGCTCAGAGTCCGCGCCAGACCAGCACCCATCCGGCCACAGCCAATAATGATAATTTTCATCTGTCACCTCCACGACTGGAAACTGGACGTTGGAAGTTGGACGTTGGAAATTGGATGTTGGAAGTTGGATGTTGGAAGTGGAACCCTACTCTCCAACCTCCAACCTCTAACCTCCAACCTCTAACCTCTAACCTCCAACCTCTAACCTCTAACCTCTAACCCGCAACAATGCCTTGCGTACCTCGTCAGCCAACAGTAGCGACGGGGCCCAGGCGAACAGAAACAGCCAGTTCTTCAACGGGAAAGCCGCCGTGCCAAAGATGCTCTGGAAAAACGGCGTGTAAATCAGCAGGGAGACAAGGGCCAACTCGGATGCGATGCCGATCCAGAGCAACCGGTTGTTGAGCAGCGGAGTGCGGAAGAAGGACACCCGCTCGGTGCGTTGAGCAAAGAGATTGCCGATCTGGGTGGTCACCACGGCGGCCAGGGCCATCGCTGTAGCCGACTGGTAAAGCGCACCGGTGGCGGGCAGGTCCAGCCACTGTCCCCAGTAGCCGTTGGTCCAGTACCGGAAGTAAAAGGCTGCCATCGCCGCCAGGCTTTGAATCGTGCCCAGAAACACCAGAGAGCGCACGATCAGAGAGCGGTTGATCACGTGCTCATTCAGGTTGCGCGGCGTCTTGTCCATCAAGCCCGGCTCGGGCGGTTCGGCGCCCAGGGCCAGGGCCGGCACCATGTCGGTGCCTAAGTCAATGGAGAGAACTTGCATCACGGTCAGCCCCAGCGGGATACGCGCGCGACTCAGGGCAAAGAGGATAAAAGGCCAGGCCTCCGGAGTATTGCTGGTAAAGATGTAGGTGATGAACTTCTTGATGTTGGCATAAACGCCACGCCCCTCTTCCACAGCGTTAACGATGGAAGCAAAGTTGTCGTCGGTCAAGATCATGTCGGCGGCTTCTTTGGCCACGTCGGTGCCAGCGATGCCCATCGCCACGCCGATGTCGGCCTTCTTGAGGGCGGGCGCGTCGTTCACTCCATCGCCGGTGACGGCCACGACGTGCCCCATCTCCTGGAGTATACTGACCACGCGCAGTTTGTGCTCGGGGGCCACGCGGGCAAAGATGACTTCGTCCTGGATCACCTTCTTCAGCGCTTCATCATCCATCGTATCCAGGTCGGCGCCGGCGATGATACGTGGCCGGACTCCGCGGATGATGCCGATGCGCCGGGCGATGCTCTCTGCCGTCAGCCCGTAGTCACCGGTGATCATGACGATGCGGATGCCGGCCCGATGGCACTTCTTCACAGCCTCAGCCACCTCCTGGCGAGGTGGATCCATCATGGCCATCAGGCCAAGAAAAGTCAGGTCGCGCTCGATGGCCTCGGGGGTGTATTCAACTCCACCCCTCACCCCCGTAGCCCCCTCTCCCTTCTCCGGCCCGGAGAGAGGAGGGGGGAGGTAACGCATGGCAATGGCCAACACCCGCAGCCCGCTGCGGGCATAGTCGTCGTTGGCTGCCACGATTTGCGCCCGCAGATCATCGTCTAGCGGGCATTCCTGGCCATCCAGCCGGATGTGAGTGCACAGACTCAGCATCTCCTTTGGCGCGCCCTTCACATACACCACTCGATTTGGGGTTTGAGGTTTGGGATTTGGGATTTGATGGATGGTGCTCATCCGCTTGCGGCGCGACTCGAAAGGCAACTCGCGCAGACGGGGGGCCCGGCGTGCTTCAGTCTCCAGATTCAGTCCGCCTTTGAGCGCGACCACAAGCAGAGCTGCTTCGGTGGGGTCGCCCAGGATCGTCCAGTGGGGAGATTCCTCGGTCGGCGGCAGCAGGCGAGCGTTGTTACACAGCCCGGCGGCGACCAGTAACTGGCGCAGAGCCTGCTCTGATGGTTCACCAATCCTTTGACTTTGCTCAGAAAAGCACTCACCATGACGGCTTATTGCAAGGTCGCCAAGCGGCTGTCTGGCATCCAGGATCTGTCCCTCGGGAGCATACCCAACTCCCGTCACCGTCAGCCGCCGTCCCAGACGCTCCCCCGGCTGGCGAGGGAAGTCCGAGAGGGGTAGCCACATCTCCCGCACGGTCATCTCGTTCTGGGTGAGCGTCCCGGTCTTGTCGGTGCAGATCACCGTAGTACAGCCCAGGGTCTCAACCGCCGAAAGTCGCTTGATCAAGGCGTGGCGCTTAGCCATGCGCTGCGTGCCCATCGCCAGCGACAGCGTCACCAGCGGCAGCATCCCCTCAGGCACAAAGGCCACCACCATACCCATGGCAAAGATAAAGCTCTCGGTCAGAGTTACACCAGCCAGCACAACAGCCAACACGAAGAACAGCACACCGATACTGGTAGCCAAGATGGTCACCGCTTTTGTCGCAAAAGCCATTTCCTTCTGAAGTGGGCTGAGTTCTTCCTGTACCGATTGGGTCAGATGAGCGATCTTGCCGAACTCGGACTCCATACCGGTGGCAAAAACCACCGCTTTGCCCGTACCAGCGGCCACGTTTGTCCCGGCGAAGACCAGGTTGGGCAGTTCAGTATGGGCCAAAGTGGTCTGCAAGACAGCCTCGTTCGTCTTGCGCACCGGGTGTGCTTCCCCGCTGAGGGTGGATTGATCCACGCGCAGTTCGGCTTCCTGCACCAGGCGACCGTCGGCCGAGATGCGATCTCCCTCGGCCAGCAACATCACGTCGCCGGGTACCAACTCCTCGGCCAGGATGCGTCGCTCTTCTCCATCGCGCAGCACGCGGACGTGGTGCGGGAGCAATTGGCGCAGGGCTTCGGTGGCTTTCTCGGCGCGGTACTCTTGCCAGAAGGAGAAGGCGCCGTTGATCACGTTGACCATCCAGATGGCGATGCCCAATTGCGGCATCTGAGCGATGAAGCCGACGATGCCACCAACCCACAACAGGATGGCCATCAGATGGGTGAAGTTGGCCAGGAACTTCAGCCAGAGGGGTTTGCCCTTGATTTCGCGAATGGCATTAGGTCCACAGTGTTGCAGGCGCTTCGCAGCCTCGGCCTGAGCCAGACCCTGAAGCCCCACCCCCATCACTCTGTAGACTTCGGATATGGGCAGTGTGTGAATAGACCCCACCAGATTGGGATCGAAGAATGTCTCGTCTGACTTATTCATCCATACTCACCATGCCATGCTAATGGCAATTTCTAGAAGAGCCTACCCCTTCGACTGTAGGTAGCCAGCCTCCCGCAGGTTCGGAACCCGCAGGAGGCCTGGCAGATTCTCACTGAGCCAGCAACTGCTCGATGGCCTCCTGGAGTTGGTCGGTGGTCACGTAGCCGCCCAAATCTCCAGCGAAGATGAAGAATTGTGGTGCGGCAGGAAATTGGTTCTGTTGGGCGATGGTGAAGTCTTGATTCACCTTGTCCTTCGTCTTCCCTTCGTCGAGGCAAGCCGAGAAAGCCTCAACGTCCAGGTCCAACTCAGTCGCGTAGCCCTTCAGTGTGGCCAAGATGTCGTCCGCCTGGCTCCACTCCTCCTGTTTCTGGAAAAGCAGGTCGTACATGGTCCAGAAGGCTTCCTGCTGTCCGGCACATTCGGCGGCCTCGGCGGCCTTGAACCCCTGGGAATGGTCAGCGGCCGGAAAGTGCTTGATGACGAGCCGCACCTTGCCCGGCTCCACGTATTTCTCGTCCAGGTCCGGCCACACTTCCAGGAAGTATTCGCGGTTCTCCGGCGATTGGAAGTCAATGAACTCGACGATGAAGACCTTCGCCTCCTCTGCTCCCCGGAAAGCATCGCCGCTGTAGGTGTAGCCAGGCCGCTCCGGGTCAGCATCGAAGGGCGTCACACCCGGCGGCAGCGGCGTGGGGGTGGGAGTTGGATGCTCGCCGCGCAGCGCTCCCTCGATGGCCTGTTGGAAGGCTTCAAAAGGCTGCGCGCCGGAAATGAACCAATCGTTGACGTAGAAGGCAGGGACGGAGTCCACGCCAACCGCGAGCCCCTGTTCGTATTCCGTCTGCACCTGGGCTGCAGTCTCCCCGGATTCCAGGCAGGCAGCGAAGGCGTTGGCATCGAGACCCAGCTTGGCAGCGTATTCTTTGAATTTTCCGGTCGGATCCTGCTGGCCGCTCCATTCAGTTCTTCCTTCGAAAAGAAGATCGTGCATGGCCCAGAAAGCCGGAGCCCCCTGTTTGGCGGCGCAGAGCGAGGCTTCGGCGGCGGGTCTCGCCTGGGGGTGGATGGTATCGAGGGGGTGCTGAATGAATACGTGCTTGACTTTGCCGGTGATAATGTACGCTTCGTACAGAAGCGGGCCCGTCTCCAAAGTGTGGCGGGCGCAGTACGGACACTGGAACTCGGAATATTCCACCAGAGTTACAGGTGCATCGGGATTGCCCCGGTAGGGCGCACCCTCCTCGGTGAAACCCATGGGCACCTCCGTGGTCGCCGTTGGCGTGGGCTTGGGGTTACAAGCAGCCGCGGTCAGGGCTGCGATGAGCAGCCCCAGATAAAGAAAGCGTTTTGGATTCATGTCACCTCACAAGTTGTTTAGTCGGTGTTGCATTCGGTTAAGTTAAACCTCTCAAGAACGATTTGGGAAAGTGATGGGCTGATGAAAGGCTACGGCACTATGAGCGGAATTCCTTAACTCTTCTGGCGAACGTCTTTTCATAGCACGACCTCCTGCCACAGCCAAAGCTGTTTTACCGCAGAGAGCGCAGAGATTTTCTATAAATCTTCTCGGCGGCCTCGGCGAGCTCGGCGGTGAAAAATCTTCGCGGTCGTGGTAGT
>Ga0172365_10001661_pt1 | contig 16131 bp, 14 predicted proteins | sample LakKivSesite48cm_FD_114535 | JGI IMG/M metagenome (GOLD analysis project Ga0172365, IMG submission 114535) | Sediment microbial communities from Lake Kivu, Rwanda - Sediment site 48cm | ecosystem: Environmental > Aquatic > Freshwater > Lake > Sediment | place: Rwanda: Western Province, Lake... | reverse complement strand
GCATGGCGCAGGAGGCACTCCTACTTGTACTTAAGGAGGTTGCTGTGGTACCTCTCTACCCTGGATCGGATGGACACTTCTGGTGGCCATGGCTTAAGAATTACTATGGGGAACGTAACGTTGGAGACTGGGGTAACCCCATGCCTATCCTAGCCCACGTCTGGATTGACCAGGATATGAAGGCAGAGATGGGCTATAAGTAAGTAGCAGCCACTGCAGAAAGAGCTTCGGCAAATTCCGATAAGGGATTAGTTACCAGAAGCAAAGAAAGGGGGGCGAGGAATTCGCTCCCCTTTTCATATCTTACTTCACTTCCGGAGGAAAGATGGTGGAGGGGCTTATAAAGGTGATTGGCAAAGGGTAAAAAGGAGCGCATTGTTCCCGTTAGAAGCGACGCATTATAGGGCTATATCTTAGGCACGACGGCTTGTCCGGGAATTGAAAATGTTTTTCTGCCTGTTCATGGTACACTGTTGACTGAGAATAGCATCAAGCTAATGTTTGCTAGGCTGGCTAAAAGGTCAGGGGTTTCCCGACTCCACGCCCACCTTTGTCGTCATACATTTGCCACAAGGTTTCTAATAAATGGTGGTGACGTTTTCACCCTGCAGCACATATCGGGACCCACCACACTTTTGTTCCTGACACTTTCGCGTCGGTTTTCCGACACTTCCGCACGGAGTTTCCCTTTGTTGACAGGATACGGGTGCTCTGCTAGACTTCATATAGGCCCCGTGGTGTAGCGGACAAACATGCCACCCTGTCACGGTGGAGATCGCGGGTTCAAATCCCGCCGGGGTCGCCAACGACTCGTCCTTTCCACACTAACCCCTAACTTTAGTTACTTGCGCAATCCCTACCCTACCAAAAGCTATCTAACTTTTGGTACTATTTCAGCACCGGAGTTCATGGTAACCTCCTTAATGCCACCAGGGAGGTTACACCATGAGGACGGAGCAAGCACTCCACGAGTTTATCGCCAGCTGCATTGCAGCTAATCTATCTCCGGCCACTATGCAGTGGTATAATGACAGGCTCTTCCCCTTTGCTAGGAGCTGTCCCACTCTTCGTCGCAGGCCAGAGCCAGTCGAGTGCTTTTTGGCAGAGGTGCAGGGCAGCCCTAAGACGAAATACGATGTCTTTCGGGTGCTAAAGACCTCCTTCAAGTTTAGGGGAGCAGCCGCCGGCGTCTGCCCAACCCCATGGATGCCGTCAAGCCCCCACGCCGCCCCAAGACACTCATGCCGACACTCGAAGGTCGGCGAACTGATGAGACTTCTTCACTCGTCAGAAAGCACCCGTGACAGGGCAATTATAACCCTCTTGGTGGACTGCGGGGTGCGGGCTGGCGAGGTCTGCTCCCTTCTGAAGCACAACATCAAACAAGAGACTATAATCTTTATGGCAAAGTAGGCTGGCGTGAGGTGCCGATTTCCGATGAGACCAAGCGCCTTCTTTTACAGGTTTCTGCTCTTAGCCCTGACGACTACTTTGGTGCCTTCCTACGCAAGTAGAGTAACAGTCGCCTCTTCCAATCATTATGCCGCACCGGTTACCAGAACCACTTGCCTTTTACTCCACTCATTTCTTCTCTGCCTTATTCTTCGCATCATGCCATTTACTACGCAATGCGTGCTCTGCTGATTCAAAGACAGCGCGCAGGCATTGTTGGGTGTTTTCATCCGCTTTAATGGAAAGTGTATCAAGCCATTCCATGCCCCCGTGAATCAGGGTCATGATGTATACAGCATCCGCTGGGTTAAAGACTTCTTGATTGTCCACTACAAAATAAATGGGTGACGTGTGCGCTGCGATGGGCACTGTATAGAGATGCCGGGTTAAGTAGTGTGAGAAGCATCGTGCAGCCAGCCAGCCGCTTTTGTCAATCTTGACATTCTCCTTTAGCTCCAGCCGCCGGGAACCTTCTTGGGAAAATGTTTTGGCAATAACCTTGCCATTGTTGATGAGTTCCAAGCCGTGAATGGGCTGCGCACATACCGCCCACACCTCGACTGCCAGTGTACCTCCACCTGCCGGCAAACGTATTTCTTCACCGACCTCCCGTCCTTCAGCAGTCAGTCCGATAAGTGCCCCACTCGTGGTGAAGGTGCGTCCGGCGCGCACCGCTTCGCCCCAATGCTCGAAAGAGAATTCATCTCCCGGGGCGAGTTTGGCATACGTGCGCACTCCACCTACAGGAGTCGTAGCTGACATCTTGTCGGTTCCACCCACCGCCGGGACCCGGTAACCGCAATTCAGATACCGGTACCACTCCCGGATTGAAAAACTGTCAAGGCTGTTGTTCACTAAATCCATATACTGGATTTCAAGGGCATCCACTTTACCGAGAACGATGTCTGCTCCGATTTCGCAGTTGGGATAAGGGAAATGCGGACGGATGACAACACCACCTTTGGCCCGGCACTCTTCCGCCCACTCAAGCTGGGAGCGAACATCAGGATCGCCAAACCATGATTCGCTCGGACCACCTGTGCACATCGGAAAGACAGGCATGCCCCTCGCACCCAGCATGCTGAGGTGACCCAGAAGATGATGCCGGTTCTCTGTGCCCACGAACACGATGGTGTCCTCTTCAGAACATCCGGACACTTTGCCCGTGATGTCACCAACGTTGGTAAACAATTTTCCCCATTGCGAAGCTAGGAGGTTAACGAGATTCAAACCCTCGCACTGCCCCTCCAGCCACGCGGTCTGCGGAGAAAGGAAATGAACGTGGGTATCAGCGGTGACGAAGTTCTGTTGCCGCATCTTGATAAACTGTTTTATCGATAACGTCAGCTGGCGAGTACCCGCCTTAATAGCTAGCTTGCGACGTACCGGTTCATATTCAAATCCCTTGCTGATTTCTACAAAGACGTCCCCGACAGGAAGCTCTATCTGGAATTCACCCGGCACGTAGGCGAAGGTCTCACTGCCGAGAACGATGTTTCCGCCCTCGTCCTCAAACCAGTTGGTGTTTACCTCTGCCGGATGACCGCAGGGCGGCAGGTATTCGCCCCGTGGGCCGAGGAAGCGGATACGCACCGCAACCAGTTTCCCTGTCTCTTCATCTACCACCTTGACATGCACCCAGGTCTTGTGTGGAGGACAGAACTCAATACGGGCTCCTTCCGGAGAGCTCGCCTTCCCTTTCGCTAAGGCTTCACCGTACGATAACTCGTACTTCTTGTCTTCTGCTTGGACTTTGAAAGAGGCTGCCCCTGTGCCTGTTGCCTCCACCAGAAAGTTCCCTTCCGGTTTCTCCGGCGTCGGCTCTCTGCCCCATCCCTTAAACGGTTCATTCAGCCACTTGTCCGCTTCAAGCCTGTGCTCAGGATAGGATCTCGTAACATACCCCATATCTAACGCAACATCCAGCTTTGCCGGAAGCAACTCTGTCCCCGCCGGGAGGGAGAGCCTGAAGGTCTCACGGGCATGCAACCGAAGGGGATGTTCCGGGAAATGCGCCAGTGTGATACCTAAGACTGCAATGCCATCTTCAGTTAGGGCTTGCATGCGTATTTCTTTGATTGTCTTCTCCGGATAGGGATTCGGCAAGGCATATACCCAGCATTTCAGTTCGGAACCCGTACCGCGACCAGTTTGGCTCCTGCCCCATGGTTCTGTTGACTGTCCCTTAGCAAGCGGTTTAAATCTTAGGTCATCAGCAAGGAAAGGCAGCCAGTTATATCCCAGGAAGTGAATTTCAAAACGCAGCCGCATAGCCTTATTGTGTTCTGAGCCATCGGTATATACCAGGGTATACCTGGCTAATTCGTCCCCGATGGATGGTTCCAACAGGTCAGAATCACGCCGGGCACAGCAGTGGGCGATACAAATGTAGTACGCCTGTTTTTTAATTGGGATGACAACGGTATCACCGGATTTGGCATTACCTGTAGGAGCTGGCAGCACAATGAGATTCCTTCTTGCCCTGCTCGTGACACCGGCCACTGTTGCCGATGTCTTCATCGCCAAGGGGATTGCCGGGATAAGCCTGGCTTTTGGACAGGCAGCCCTATTTATGGCAATTGTCGGGGGTCTGAACCAGCAGCCTCTGGTGGTTCTGACGGCACTACTCCTAGGTGCGGTATTGGTGATTGCCACTGGCTTCATTATCGGTGCCGTTGCCAGGGATATGCTTTCGGTGCTTGCCTGGAGCCTGCCGGTCGTCGTTATTCTTATCATTCCTTCTATTGGGGTTGCCTTTCCCGGCAGCGTTACCGGGTGGGTTGAGGCACTACCCACCTATTACCTTGTGGATACAGTGCACCGGGCTTCCAACTTCAGTGCCGGATGGAGTAATGTCTGGCAGAACCTGCTCATACTTTTCAGCTTTGACCTGGTGCTGGCTTGGCTTGGCGTCATTGTTTTGAGGAGGCGAACGCGATGAGTCTGAGGCGTATCGGCGTCCTGCTAGGTAAGGAGCTTTTTCGAGGTTCCAGAAACTTCATCCTCGTCTGGTCCATTGGTGGTCCCGTGGCCATTTCGCTGGTAGTATCGCTCATCTTTGGAACGCTATTCGCTGAGCAGCCGAAGCTAGGCATCGTCGATGAGGGCAATTCGGCTCTGGTTATGAAAGCCCGCGAGACTACGGCTATTGTCACGCGTGAGTATAGTAGCATCTCCGACTTGAGGCAGTCTGTTGAGAGCGGCAGCGTGGACATGGGCATCGTCTTGCCGTCTGACTTTGATGCCTCTGTAAGACAGGGTAACGAGACCACATTAACCGCCTTTATCTGGGGGGAGAGCCCAGCACGGGACCGCACTATTCTAGGGGTAACGCTGGGTAACTTGGTGCGGGAGATTGCCGGACAAGAGTCGCCGCTTGAGATCGAAAGCATCACCCTGGGGGATGCAGTGAGCATACCCTGGAACGAGCGCCTGCTGCCCCTGATTGTGCTTATGGCAGTGTTCCTCGGCGGCATGTTCTTGCCGGCGACCTCGGTCATCAATGAAAAAGAAAAACGTACGCTTACGGCGTTACTAGTTACCCCAACGACCCCTGAGGATGTCTTTCTAGCCAAAGGGCTAGTGGGGATCGGGCTCAGCCTGTTTTCAGGCATGGTTATCCTGGTCTTGAATCAGGCGTTCGGTGCCCAGCCGCTACTGCTGGTGCTGGTGCTTGCCCTCGGCGCCGTCATGGCGGCAGGGATGGGGCTACTCATGGGAACAGCGTTGAAGGATGTCACCACCCTGTTTGCCGTGTGGAAGCTTGGCGGTATTCTCCTCTTTGGGCCGGCCTTTATCTACATGTTTCCACAGATCCCGCAGTGGATAGGTAGGCTTTTCCCGACCTACTATATCCTGCAGCCGGTAATCGAGATAAGCCAGCGCGGCGGTGGCTGGGAAAATATCGCCATCAATGTCTTTATCCTAATCGGGCTTGACCTTCTGCTGGTTGTTGCGGTGATGCTGTTCCTCAGAAGAGCCAAACAGGTGGCTGCCTTAGTTTGAGACGTCTGAGGGAATATTCGCCCTTTTCCATTGCTCTGTGCCTCATGCCTGTTAGATGATTACAGGATTGCACAGTTGTCAGGTTCGTTTAATCTGTTAACCTGCCAGCGGACAGCGCTCGGGACCTAATAAATATATGAAGCAACAAAAGGGTGTTGTGCAATGCTAATTCACGGGAGTACCCAGAGCCAAGTTAGTTAGGGTGAAAGTGCCTCCGGTCAGTTTTCCTTCACTGTCGATAGTGCTAAAATAGGACAAAGCTTATTGCTTTCTACGATCCCAATAGGTTAAATTGAATATGGCAGTGGGATTTACAGATATAGAGAATATTCACTTGTTGAATGAACTCGATGAGTGGCTAAGCCGTCTTTCGAGCCGGCTGGTGGCTATTTTCCGCGGCCTCCAGGCAAGCGACCGCGAAACTGTCTACAGAGAGGCTTTAGAGTTATTACCAGAAATCAAAAGATATCTTCCCGAAAGCAGTCAAAATATCGTTCACTGCGCTACAGTCGTCGGGCTACTCCCGCTAATGCGATCCTGCCTATTAAGAACCGAAATCGCTAGTGGTGCCATCTCAACGCTAAATGGCTCACATGAACTGCACCAAGCTATAGATCGCATCCAACAGCTTGCTCTCGAGATAGATTGGAGAGTGCAAGGGACCGACGTATGGGGACAAGCGTACAACGCGATGCTCAAGACGGAGAAAGAGTCACACAACAATTCTGCTGCCAAACGCACCGGCTCCTTCTTCACCCCCTATTGGATTATCAAGCACGTGCTTTTCAAGATTGCCCCCGATATATTTACGCAAGCCCGAAGCATCCTAGATCCAGCCTGTGGTACCGGCTCCTTTCTGGTAGCTGTCTCGTTGCACGATAAGGTGCAAATGACTGGGTTCCCTCTTTCTCTATTTGGCATTGATACTGACGGAGTAGCACTGGCGATCGCACACTATAACCTGTTGCTTCGGGGGATCGCACCTTCGAGTTTTCGCCTGGTTGACGCTGATGCACTTGCGCTATTCTCACAGGCACTGGTGGAATCTCCACAAGGAGAACATATCGAGTGGTATGGCAGACTACCCTCGTACTTTGACATTATTGTTGGGAACCCTCCCTATGGAGCTGCTCTTTCACCCAAAGTTCGACATTACATTAAAGAAGTTTTCCCAGCATCTTTTGGGCATCCCGACTCATATCGCCTTTTCCTAGAACTCATTGTTAGGAAACTCGCCAAGGGTGGTGCCTTAGGCCTGGTTCTTTCCCAGTCATGGATGTCGATTCCAACCGCCCGTAAACTGCGTAAGCTATTCCTCTCTGTATGCCGCCCTGTGTACCTAGGGAGGATTACGGAGAACGCTTTCGGAGCTAATGTGGACACAGTCGTGTTAGTCGCTCATGAGCGTTCCTCTATCTATTCGGCTGAAGCAGATATCGAAATAGCCGATATAAGCTGGAACAAGGAGAGTAATAGTGTAAAGGCTACCGCCACTACCAAGATAGACTTCGCAAACTTTGCAGACCCGTCCACTCTTAATTTCATAGTGATGTCAAACTCGCATAGCATAAACATCCTCCGGAAAATGGATCAGTTACAATTGCGCGTAGGTGACCACTATGAGGTCTCGCAGGGTCTCATTCCCTACGATAAGTATTCTGGACACAGTGAAGAGACCATACGAGGCCGAATTTGGCACTCTACCTGCAAACTCAGCCCTGAGTACCTTCCCGAGTTAAGCGGCAAAGATGTAGGTATCTATGGATATGTATGGCGTGGGCACAAGTGGTTAAAGTACGGACCGTGGCTTGCTGCTCCACGTGACTTCAGGTTCTTCTCCAGACCACGTGTCCTTGTGCAAGCCACTCGCAACCTCTCGCTAGCTCAAAGAGTCGTCGCTGCATACTGTGATAAGGTTTTTGTGAATACTACAGTTCTCAATAATATTATTGGCCCTTCAGAATTGGCGTTGAAGTTCCTAGTATCCTGGCTAAACTGTAGACTACTAAACTGGTATTATGCGAAGAAACACCCTGCCACTATTCACGTGTATCCTAATCATCTACGAGCTCTGCCTTTGCCGAGCGTAACCGAGAGTGAGCTTGATGCTATCGGCTATCTTGTGGATCAAATGATAGAGGTAACCCGTCCACTACCGTCTAAGATTCCGGATCTCACCGCAATGGCCGGCAATTCTGAGCCGGCCTACAGCATGGCTGCTGCCATACAAGAAGAGATTGACGAATTCTTCGTAAAGGCGGTTGAGCTGAGCATTAGCGAAAGCGAATTGGTTCGTAGTCATTTTGGGAGGCCTACATAATGCCTTTTATAGCTTTTCCGCATCAGTATAGCGACCTCATCAAACTGCGAAGGATTTTGGGAGTGATACATACGCTTCTTTTACAAAATCGCCAGCCTACGGATGAGGTGCTTGGCTATGAGTTACTCTCCTCTGGTTTGATCGGAGCTAGGAGGTTCGCCCACTTGCCTCTCCAACAGCAGGTACAGGCATGGCAGCAACTTCCATCATCTCTTCAAACTCCACGAACGACAGCCCGAGACTTGAGACGAATGTTCAAGGTGTTTGGGCTTCTTGAGGAATTTCCCACCAGTAGCTATACCCTAACTGGTCGAGGAGAGCGTATCATTCGCTGCTCAGGAGACTCTTTGACTGATGACGAAGCGGAGGTATGGACAAATGCCTTGCTAAACTTGAAATTCCACTCGGCGGCGGATGACGTGTACATAAATGCGAATTTTCGTGTGCGTCCTTTCGTAATCATGCTACACCTCTTGGCTGGCCGAGACGTTGAAAACAGGCTCTTGGCGTTCGCTATGTCAGCTCTTTCGGAGGAGCCCTCAGCTATCCGAAGGATTGAGGCTATCGTTGAGAGTGTTGCGTCCGGCGGACTCACATTGGACCAGGCGCTTGCAAGTGAAGGGATCTCCAAAGCCCAAGCAGCCAACTTAGTAAAGATTCTCCCTTCAATGGGAGAGCAATTAGGTCTCATAGAAAGGAGAGCGGGGATTTCTTCAATTACCGATCTTGGACGCACGTTTCTCAGAAATGCAGAAGCCCAAGTACCGTTGTGGTATCGCGACCTCCCTGGCAGCGGGGATCAAAGAGAGAGAATCGCAGCGGTAATTACGACGTTGTCGCAGGGAGATATCCAAGAGCAGGCGCTCTCTCAAGTATTGAGTGATATAGGCTACCCCTTGCCACAAGTTGCATCTGATCTGGGAGGCCTTGGCATCCAAGTGAATATAGCCAGCGGGTTCATATCAACGACACCAGGTCTGTCCTTTGACTACATACAAGACGTTCCCCCAGAGGTAAGGCATGGTTCAGTGTTTAGTTCATTCAGTGAATTGCTAGGAACGGGCATTGTCTCGCTACCTTCTGTATTGCTTACTACATCGGGGACAACGGTCAGTTCGCCTCGCCCTCGACCAGCCATAAGAAGGCGGAGGTTTAGGGGGTCTAGAGATATTACTGATCCAGCATCTGTTGCCCGTCGAACCGGCGGGTCAGCCATAATTTCCATCAATACAGACCCTTTAGATAGAGCACGTAGAATTGAGCTCCTGCGCGAAAGGACAGACCAACATCAACAATTGGTCGCTACCATGTCCGAGCTATATCTCAGTCATGGCTTGGTTCCAAGGGAAGGCGATTTCGATTTAGTCGTGGAGACTGGCGGCGTAGCTGTTTTGCATGAGATGAAGACTCTCACGGATACGAATGAAAGACTGCAAGTCATGCAAGCGGTCGGACAGTTATTCTACTATGAGCATTTTGCTGTCGGCCCTGAGATTGGTCCCGGAATTCGCATCGAAAAGGCTGTCGTCTTTGATCGCCCACCTGCCGACCAAGCACACGTAGATTATCTGGCAACCCTAGGAATTCATGTATATTGGAGAACCAGTACTGGGGAGATTGACGGGTCTCCACAAAGCGTCACATTCCTAAGGACTTTGCTCGGCATCTAGGTTTCTGCCATTCGTGGAACTATTTGTCGGCGGTTTTCGAAATATAAGGATGTTTTGGTGGTGAACGTTTGGCACGAAGGCATACGGATAGCCGTACGGATATAGCTTCTTACTATTCTGAACCAGAATAACGATGCCATGCAGCACAAGGTCTGGGCCAGAAAGCTTAGAGATAAGGTCAGCGTGGTAGGCAATGTATTTGCCCCCATGCCGAAAATCTCCGACAATCACACACATGTAAGCTCCTGGTCTCATTACTCGTTGACATTGGCGGAAAACTCCACACACCTCGTTTAAGAATTCGTCATAGCTTTCAATATTCGCAAGGTCGCGTTTGTCAGTGCTATACCGAGTAGCCAGACCATTGCCGATGCGTTCCGATGAAACCTTGTGGTCAGGCAGTTTATTCAAGATCCCCCAATACGGTGGACTGGTGACAACAAAATTAAAAATCTCAGGGGCAAACGTAGGAATGATTTCGCGAGTATCACCCAAAATCAGTGTTTGTTTCGATGCCCAATCCGCTAGCTCTTCAGGAACTTCTTTTCGAAGTCTTTCCTTCCCTGCCTCGAACCATTCTGGCACAAGCTCTATACCTGTTCCTAATCGTTGAGTAAAGACGCATGCCTTAAGTGTAGAGGCAACACCACAGAACGGGTCCAACACGCACCCAGAGCTTTTTGTGAAGAACCTGATAAGTCTGCTGACGTCTTGAAACGAAAATGGTGCAGGGTGGAGACGCTCTATTTGTGCGTCTGGATGGCGGATACCAAGACCCCGTTGAAACCAAACAGACTTAGTATATTGAATCCACTCTTTTCCTGTTAGGTCGTTCAGCTGGTTTGTACGCCTACTTGGGGCGGTTGCCTGCGTAGGAAAAGTCATGTCAACATGGCCATCCGGCTTATCCGATAGTTCCAATAGCTGAAGCGTTTTTTCTCCGTCCATCAGAGTTACCTCCTCTGCCAATCTGACACCAGTGCTTCCTCGCTCCGTTTAGCAAACCTGCAGGCGCGAGTATACAGTCCCACCGCGCTCAGGTTAGCTCTTCGTCGAGCTGGCTTTGTCGATTCCATTAATTCTCCCATGCAAGTCAGACTAATCGCGGGTGTTCCCACTCCTCTTTAGCTTTTTGGTAAGCCACCTCGTGTTCAAAGCCTTCCCGGCGATATTTCACAATTAGTTTGATCTTATCAACCTCGATTTCTGGATAATCTCTGACTTGTCGTTTTTTCAGCGTTTTCCACGTGGGCTTGATATATCCCTTTTTCTCAAGCCACCTAATCTCATCTGGCATGACGCCAATGAGTTTAGCCACGTCAGTAATCCGCATGATTCATGACTCAACACATGTATTTGTTCATGAGTATACTTACGTTCGATATGTTTGTCAAGTTTACCCCCACTGGGTCAGAGCGGTTGGTGGCAGTTTAGAGAGGGTGGGAGCCAGGGATAGTCTTTGGGCTGCTTCACGACATGATATCTTATCTTCTACTACCAATTTGACCGCTTCCTGGCGGAATTCCCGGGTGTGCCTTCCTTGTGGGATACCTTTCAATCTGACACCTCCGTATTCCTATTTTACCTGACTTTGGTGTCCATTAAATCCATCCTACCCCAGTCCACGGCATTATTAAAGCTGATGTAGTAATACTCGACATACTAAGCGCAGTCGCGGAGCTCATGAGAAAATTGGTCAATAAAACATTCTTGCCAAACCTTGAAGGTGGATAAGCGGTGGTCAACGAAACGTCACACCGTTTAGCTCATTTTGTCTTAATCTCCAAGGGACTCGCACAATTACTGTTTGAGCATCTTATTATCTTCAGGTCACGGTAATAGTGAAGAAGATGACCGCAGCTTGGGCACAAGAATGTGCAATAGAGGTTATGCACTCTGCCACAGAACCTATCTATTTCCTCAATGGACAACGCCTCCGCCATGGGATTGTTGTGAGAAAGAATATTCCCGTAAATGACCGTGCTCTCAAGGTCTTGAAATACGGTCGTGATTTTAGCTTTGAACCCGGCATCCTTTACTAAGTTCTCAAGCCGCTGTTTCGCTGACGGCAGCAAATCCCACACTTCATATCGCCGGATGCCCTTAAAGGGCACTGGAGCCTCAGCAGCTTCACATATCGTCTCTAGAACCCACTCAAGGTATATTCGCCCCTCATTCCCTGCGCTTTTGTCACCTGCAGCTATTCTCTCCTGAATCCTTTCCCACCTCGGCTTATAGGGTCGGATTACAGGCCCGGTTTCAAGATCCCACTTCGTGACAGTGCTACACTTGAAATTACCCTCTACTCCGAGAGCTCGCTGGGAGGCACGCAACTGCTCATACCACAAGCCTTCATGGGTCGTTATGATTAGCTGTCTATCGGCGAACTCGTTGTGGAGCAGCTTGCAGATGTTCTCTCTATGCCCAGCATCTACAGTCGTTACCACATCATCTAGAATGATGAGCGAACAACCAGCATTAAACTTCTTTACAAACGAGAGGAATATGCATAAGCCGAGTGAATCAAGATGCCCTTCACTGGTGAAGGCTCGGGGATCCTCATCTTTACGCCCAAATGACTCTATCTTGAGCTCAATGCTAGCCCTTCGCCCAGTCGGTAGTTTTAGCTGTATATTCTTGTGTGGGTCATCCGGATGTAACATGGAGTAAAACTTTTGCATATCTTGTTGAATGACATTGAATACATCCTGCACTTTAGCCTTCTTTATTGATGTGAACGCTGAGTATAGCTTGCTTGCCATCTTGTAATATTTTTCATTAGCTATCAGTTCACCGCTAATCTTACGTAGCTCTTCGACCTTCATTTTTGTCTGCTGAATTAAACCAACCGCCTTCAGCACTTTCTTTTCTTCCTCTGTGACCTTCTCACTTGCAAATAACTCATTGCATTTCGCTCCGATCGAATTCACCAGATTGGAAATCTCACGTACTTCATGCTGAAATTCATCGGCCGGGATCTCAGCCTCAGCTTCGCCACTAGAGTCAACCTTAGTAATGAATATGTTTATGATTTCCAGGTTCTTCTTGAGCTTGTCCCTGAATTCTGATAATTCAGGGATCGACTCGCTTTTGGAAACGAGTGTAGTAACTCGCTTTGATAACTCCTCCAAGCTGCCTTTGATAATGGTGCAAGCTTTCCTGATTTCTGAAGCTTTCTCAGAGAGAGCCTTAACAGTTCCGATTCGTTTCCCTATAGTATTGAGCAGTTCCTCTCGGTTGATTTCTTGTTCACATAGGGGGCAAGTATCCATTTCCCAATCTTGTATTACCTTACGGCCTGCTTCCAACAGATCCGCAATAGAACGCTCTTTCTTTGCCCCGTCTTTTAGAAGTTCGCGAATCTTCCCATTCGTAGCTACAATAGTTTCTAATACTTCCTTGTCATTTATGAGTTGAACTGCGCTGGTTCGCAATAGCTCCTCCAGAATATTGCCCCTCGTCAAAGCCGCTCCGCCTTTTATACTTCGGAGCATTACCTCGGCATGTTCATCAATGTGCTCCAAAGACTTAACAGTTGGAAGATTCAAACCCTTGAGAACGTCGTTTAAAGCCGTAAGTATATCATCGTATGTGTTAATTTCTCTTTCCAGAATGGAGGACAGCTCTTGCATCCCTTGCTTGTGTAAGGTACGTTTAGATGTGACCTTGGCTTCCAGACTGTCGCGAAGTCTCATTAGTTCCAATTCGTACGCATCCAACTCTTCAATCCCTATTATGCTGCCAATCGCTCTGAAACGTTCCGCCGGTTGGCTAACAATGAATTCTAAGATTTGAGCTCTGCGAAGAATGAAGCTCCCCGTTTGAGCTACCTCAAAATACTGTGCAAACTGTGGTGGACAAGCTGGCCTGGCAGCGAAGCTTCTGGTAAGAGTTATATTGCCGGGGTCAAAAGTAATCCCAATGCTCACGTTACTGGTACTGAAAGACACATGAGGGCCATGCCGTTGGAGGGACAGACCCTGTACGCCTTCTAAATGAGATACTTTACCGGAAAAAAAGAATTCTATTGCATCCACTATCGAACTTTTGCCAGTTCCATTATCACCCCGTAATAGCAGGCTTTTTCCTTCAAGGTCCAGCTCCAAATAGGGTATGCCCCTAAAGGCTTCTATTGTGAGTTTCTTTATCTGCGTCGACATTTTCACACCCCTTCTGAACCATCGTAAGGGCTTTTTCCTCTGAGATAGCCTCTCCTCTTTCCTGCAAACGCATAAGCGCAGTCACAATCGGTTCAGGTACTTCTTTGTCCTCGCGAAGCTTCTCAAAGAAATCTTGAAAAATCTCCTCGACAATTCCCATAATGTCCTCCCGTCATGTTGGATAGTCCTTGAGCGGCATTAGCTTGTTCTTAAGGTAAAGGCAACAAGCGGTTCGATACTTTCACCTTGATGGTGAAGGTCTTCACTCTGAAGTAGCGCACGCCGCGATTGAATTGCTCCAATTCCTTGTCCGTGAGCCAAACCAGACCTGGCTCCTCGCAGGCAGCAGTTCCACAAATTGCTGCTGTCTTTGGATAACCCGTTGGCTCAACCCTCTTTACGTATTTATTGGTTGCTATATCCAGCCTAACAGGATGTTTTTCGCATCTTACGATAGCCATAACACCTAACCTCCGATGCACTCGTGAAAGCAGCATTTAGTCTTCTCCTCATAGTCTACATTTTACGCCGGCACTGCTTTGAGAGCAAGGAAGAAAAGAAGCTCAACCTGTAAAGTAAACAACTCGTCTTTTGGGGTCGTATGACAACCGCCTCTTATCATTTGTAGCTCCGCCCACCTTCAAGAGTGCTCTGCACATCTCCTTCGTGCATGCTGTTGCTGTCAGATACATGCTGGACAGCGAGAACAGTGACAATTCAATGCAAAATTGGAGGCTATCTAGGGGAGGGGAGGGGTGACCCGGGGCGAGGGAATATATCCCTCCCCCGAACTTCTGCCTGCATAGCTAAAGGATGCAGAAATCTGCATAGCTGGAGAGCATTTATTCTTGCTGTGCCTGCACGTATAACATGCGCTTGTAATGCAGCCGTCGCTATCCAGTGGCGGAACTCAGGGTTATAACCAAACCAAAAGCCATATAACACCATTATTATTCGCCTGCATTTTGATAACCCTTGTATATCAATAACTGCATATAGTATTGACAAACTACAGCTTATATGATACAGTTATCCCTGGAGGCTCCGAAATGAAAAGGAGTAATAAGGTAATGCTGGCAATACGGATGGAGCCGGAGTGCATTGCTGCCTTAGATGCGGCAGCCAGAGAGCTTAAGGTCTCTCGCTCCAAGCTGCTCCGTGACCTTGCCAGGAACGCCAGCTCGTTCTACCAGTTCATCGTTGGTGAGAGATTAAAGCAGCAGACTGCAAACATAGTTCTCGATGGTAACCTGACGAACTGGGTTCTGCAAAACTGTCCACCGGGCACTGATTCCAGGCTACTGTACTTCTTAAGCACTGTAATGCATCTGGCTGCCGAAGCCAGGGAAAAAGAAGAGACCAGAGGCAAGACGTGAGAGGCATCATAACGAAAGGGCGGTGGCGCTCTGAACGCTCACCGCCCGTGGGACAAACCAATGAATGACCGCCTTGCCAGCGACAGACAATTGGTTATCCCTTTTTCTATTCTAGGGGCTGGGTAATAGAATTGCAAATTATTCAACAAGGAGGGAGAACATGGAAAACACATTCGGGGTGTCACCAGAGGTAATGGAAAGAGCTAAGAAGATGGGTGACTATTTCGCGATTGATATTCGTAAAAATCGCCGTAAGGGCATAGTGGAGGTCAGGTATATTCCTACGAGTCCCTGCCCATTCCTTGATGTAGGCGCCTGGGCTGAAGAGCTTTCAAACGGACTAGCCTGGGGACATGCTGCGGCGTTCGGCATGAAAGGAACCATAATCGATATGGAAAACCAGCAACTTTCGTGAGAAAATGGGGTGCCCGCAATGAAAATAAGGAGGGTATCATGAGTCAATCACTTTTTACAACGATTTTGCCCAGGAAGCCCAAAGGCTTCGGCGACTTCCCCATAGGGAAGCAAGCCCTGGGATACGTTCGCGTTAGTGACCATCCACAAGCCGAGGAGGATAAGGCTTCCCTGCCCGAGCAAGAGCACTCCATCCAAAAGTACTGTGCTGAGAAAGGCTACATTCTTTTGGAGATTCTTTCAGATGTTGGCCGGCGATGGGAGGCAAAGAAACCGGGCTTCCAGCGCCTGATTAAGGTGACCAAGGAAAAGCTTCAGCCCGGCGATGCGATTGTGGTTTGGAAGATTGACCGGCTGATAGGCTCAGCATCAACGGCAGCGGCCGTTGAGCCATTGGTAGACCAGTGTGGCATTAATATCGAGTCCATCACAGAAACATTTGATAAACGGTGGCTTCTGTTTTATGCCGCTATTGGCAAGGGTGAGACAGAAGCTAAACGAGACCGAGGGAAGCTGGGTATCCGTACCGCTGTTAGTCGGAGGCACTATATAGGCACACCACCCTACGGACGGCGCTTGAATAAAGAGAAAAAGGTGGTTGAGCTTGACCAGGAGGAAGCCTCCTGGTATCGGCGGATGCTTATTGACTGGAAGGATTTGGGCGACGAGAAGGTAGCTCAATTGTTGAACAACCAGGGTGTACCCACGAAAAATCAGGGCAAGGTAATCAAAGT
>Ga0172365_10001660_pt1 | contig 16132 bp, 14 predicted proteins | sample LakKivSesite48cm_FD_114535 | JGI IMG/M metagenome (GOLD analysis project Ga0172365, IMG submission 114535) | Sediment microbial communities from Lake Kivu, Rwanda - Sediment site 48cm | ecosystem: Environmental > Aquatic > Freshwater > Lake > Sediment | place: Rwanda: Western Province, Lake... | reverse complement strand
TATAACCTGCAACCTGTAACTTTTCCGATCAAAATAAGGATTTTTTTATTAACTTTGTGAAATGCAATAATTTAACAAGCCTGCATTTGTATTATTTATAACTGACCAAAAAATGAAAAAATTAATTCTACTCTTCATTTCAGTTCTTTTGAGTTCCGTTGTTTTTTCATATACCTGGAACTCTGTCGGTCCGGAAGGTATCAATGCTTCACGCCTGTGTTTTAATATCGGATTGCCTTACTGGGTGATCTGTGTGGAGGATGGCATGTACCTTTACAATTACGACACCCACGAGAGCGCATATTATACTTATAACGGCCTGCCGGTCACCGGTGCAGCATACCTGGATGCAAATCACATCATCGTGGTAATGGGCAACGGAAGCTATTCGGATGGTATTTATCGGTTTGATATGCAAACCCATGATTTCGAGGTGCTCGAATGGGTCGTCACACCCACCTTCGTAGTGTTCCATGAGCCGACGGGAACTTACTGGGTTGGCAGCCAGTTCGGCGGTATGTATAAATCATCAAACGGCACGGTCTGGGAGGAGGTCTCCTTTTTCAGCGGTAAACCATGCAGTTGCATGGATGACTATGGTGAACACATGGTCGTGTCGGGAGTCAGCAACATTTATGATATCTATTGCTCCGGTGACAATGGCGAGACGTGGAACTCCCCTGTATGGGTCCCTATGATTAGCGACCTCAGATTCAACAGTTCGGGAAAGCTGTGCGGTATCTTTCCTGATTATTCCGATTCTTCCGGCCTGTGGTTCTCGGACGATTTCGGCATGACATGGGATGTGCACTTTTGGTCGGATAACATGAGCGCCGTGGGCTTTGATGCTTTCGACAACATGTTTACCGGCTGGGAATCGGGTGTGGGTATTGCCCTCTATGACCCGCTGGCACCGCCACCCGGTCTGACCTTTCTGAACAACGGACTGGCCAGCATCAATATCAACAGCATACAGCTTAATCCCGCCATGTCGGCACTGGCGATATTCGTTTGCACGGACCAGGGCGCTTATTACAGCTATGATTATCCGGCGGCTGTCGCCGATCCTTCCGGTTCCGGATCACATATCACCATCTACCCAAATCCGGCGACAGACAGACTATTTATTGACACAGGCCCCTTATGTCAAGAAATTGAAATCATAAGCGTGACATCAGGAATGGTATTTACAATGAAGCGGGCAGGTGAAGGGACAAGCCTGGACATATCACACCTCGATCCGGGTGTCTATATTCTGCGGTGTCAATTTCAGGATGGGATGGTGAACAGGAAGGTTGTTATTGAGTAGGTCGGCAGGTCTTCGGGTCTACTGGCCCTCAGGTCTTCGGGTAGATAATTCTTCAAGTCGTAAAACACTATATGATGAAATTGATATGTTATGGTAAAAAAATCAAATACCAGGGTCACAAAAAAGCTTTGATCCGATTAATAGAAAATTTAATTGATCTTTTATGGGATTTGAAGAACTTCTCGTTTATAAAGAGGCATTCTCATTGGCTATGGATATTTTTCAACTTAGTAAACGGTTTCCAAAGGAAGAAATTTACAACTTGACTGATCAAGTCAGAAGATCTTCTCGTGCAGTATGCGCCTGTATCAGCGAGGGCTACAGGAAAAGAAAATACAATTCTTATTTTCAAAGTAAGCTTTCAGATGCAGACATGGGAAATTCTGAAACTCAAGTCTGGTTGCGGTTTTGTTTTGAATGCCAATATATTAATAAAGAAACTTATATAATGCTGAAGGAAACATCGATGAGAATCGGTAGAAGATTAAACCATATGATGAAAAACTATTCAAAATTCCAGTAGATTTCCTTTACCCAAACCCACCCTCTACCCGACTTGTGGATCTGCCGACCTATTGATCCGAAGACCTGAGGACCTGAGACCTGTAAACCTGCCGACCTGAAGACCCGAAGACCTTTATTTTCCATATCTTTGCATGAACACCGGACTTATTTTCATATCGTATTGACATTAATTAACGCGTGATTTATGTGGTTGTACGTAGTAATATGCGGTTTCTGGCTGCTATCGGAGATCGTGATCAATATTTTCACCAGGACTAAAAAACCGGCGGGGGAATCTCATGATAATGGTACACTGGGTTTGATCTGGGTGGTTATTATCGTGTCGATAACCTGCGGTGTCCTGATTGGAGTCAACTATCGGGAATTTAATGTTTTTTGCTACTTTCTCGGGTTCGCATTCATCATCGCCGGCATGATCATCAGGGCGATTGCCATTGCCTCGCTTAAATCGATGTTCACTCCCAATGTTACCATCCGAAATGATCATGTGCTGAAAACCGATGGCATTTATAAGCGGATCAGGCACCCTTCTTATTCCGGAAGCTTGTTGTCTTTTCTGGGATTGGGCCTGTCGCTGGGCAATTGGATCAGCCTCGCTGTCATCTTCATACCTGTCTGTGCCGTATTCCTTTACAGGATCAATATAGAAGAACAGGCCCTGGTCGGAAATTTCGGGCAAGATTACCTGAATTATAAAAAAGTCACCAAAAGGCTGATACCGTTTATTTACTGATCCACATTATAAATATACCTAACAATTAAAAAATGGAAGACAGAACATTTAAAATAAACGTACGGGACATGGAATGGTCAGAATTGACCCATAGTAACAGTATCTCACATAAACGTAAGGATTTTACAAAAGAGTTCAAGACGAACAAGCTGGTTGCCAGTCTCTACGAGATACCTCCCGGCAAGGTCAGCTGGCCTTTTCACTATCATATTGCCAACGAGGAGGTCTTTTTCATCCTCGACGGAATTGGTGAGTTACGAACACTGGACGGGACGATGAAAGTTGTGGCAGGTGACTTCCTGCGGTTTCCCGTCGGCAAAGGCGGTCTCCATCAGCTGAAAAACATTTCATCCGACAAGTCTTTGAGATATCTTGATTTCGGCACCACCAATCAACCTGACCTGGTGTTTATGCCCGACTCCAACAAAGTCGGCATTTTCGGTGGTGGAGCCCCTTGCCAAAACAAAGAGATCAGGTTCATCTGGAAATATTTTGACCTGGATACGGATATAGATTACTTCAAAGATGAATGAAAACCTTTGTTTTATTCTTTCAGTGTCCTGACCGTCAGATGGGAAGGGTACGTTGAATCATGATAGATTCTCTGTGTCGCTTTCCGGAAATCCTTCTCCGAACATTTATAGATATCGACAAATTTCTGCGGGTTGCGGTCGACCAGCGGGAACCACGAGCTTTGAATCTGCACCATAATTTTATGCCCTTTCTTAAAACAGTGGGCTATGTCGTCCATATCGAATTTCAGTTCGGTCACCCGGCCTGGCGTAAAGGGCGACGGTTCTTCAAAACTGTTGCGGTAACGTCCTCTGAACACATCACCGCGCACGAGCATCTGATAGCCGCCCAGCGGTACTTCGATCTGTGCGTCGGAGGGTGCCTCCATATCATCGGGAAAGACATCGATGAGCTTGACCACAAAATCGGCGTCAGTACCTGTGGTGGTGACATACAGGTTGACGGACACAGGGCCGGTGAGGATGATGTTCTTCTGCAAGATATCCGTGCAATATACCATGACGTCGGGCCGGCGGGCGGCAAAACGCTGATCGTCATCCATATAGGTCTCTCCCCTGTCGGCTTGTATCTTGTCATCATAAGGCACCGGCTTCGCCGGGTCGGAGAGGTACTCATCGTAGCTCTCCTTGTGACGTGAAGGGTCAAATGACAGGCCTCCGTCCTCACGGAGGTACAGGTCAAGGTCATTTATGGCTGCCGGCGGCCAAGTGTCGAAGCTGCGCCATTCATTGGCTTCTGTGACAAAGATGAAAGCCTCAGGGAATGTGGCCGTATCATTATCTTTAAGGTAATGGTTGAAGAACTGTACCTCCAGGCGGTGATAAGTTTCGCTGGCGTCCAGATCCCAAAAGATGTTACCGACATGATCGGCCCGGCCATATCCCCACTGGTGGTGATACCAGGGTCCTATGACGAGGTGGTTGCTGAGCGTCGGTGGATTTTGTGTTTCAATGGCGGCATAAGTATGCAGGGTACCCCAGAGATCCTCGGCGTCGAACCATCCCCCCACGGTCATGACGGCCGGTCTGACATTCTTCAAATAGGGTCTGGGATCCCTGGCTTTCCAGAAAGTATCGTAGTTGGGATGTGCCATCACCTCATTCCAGAAGGGGATGGTGTCACCCAAATATCGCTTTGTCAGGTTGTTCACCGTTCCCATTTCCAGAAAAAACTGATAGTTGTCCTCTATGGGCCATTGAAACCGCTTGGGTTCAAGACGTGTCGGGCCGGGCCGTGGCCGGCCGAAACCATACTCAAAGGGAAAACAGTCGAGGACGAAGAAAGCCCCGTTATGATGCCAGTCATCACCCAGAAACCAGTTGGTGACCGGCGCCTGCGGTGAGACCGCCCTGATGGCCGGGTGACCGCTCAGAATGGCCATGGTGGCATAGAAACCCGGATAGGATATGCCCATCACTCCAACCCGCCCGTTATTATGAGGCACATGCCTGACCAGCCAGTCCACCGCATCATATGTGTCGCTGGCCTCATCAATATCATGGTTACTTTTCTTATCGGGGATGTAAGGCCGAACATCCACGAAATGCCCTTCACTCATGTAGCAGCCTCTGACATCCTGAAACACCATGATATATTCCTCACGAATGTAACGGTCGAAGAGGCTCATCGAAAAATTGAAATGATCAGGACCGTCAGGCTCACTGTTGTATGGTGTCCGTATCATCAACATAGGATGGTCCGACGTGCTGTCATTGGGCGTATAAATGGAGGTGAACAGCTTGACCCCATCCCGCATCGGGATATAGACTTCATTTTTGTGGTACTTTTTCTTTATGTTTACAAGACTGCTTTCAGGAGGCGGGATGAAATCCCTGCCGAATGCCAAGGTGGTAGTCGTATTGTATAGACTTAATAATCCGTTTATATGTTGCAATCCGGCATCAACAACACCTGAATAATTCAGATGAAGATCGTTCTGACTAAATTGGATATCGGGATAGGCATAACTGAAGGTGGTGACCGGAATGCCATAGGAATCCTGGTCGGGTCTGTCGAGGATCATCTTAAAACCGCCGGCGGAGGAATCGATCGACAACACGATACGGAATTTTACACCATACAGGTTGACCAGGCCATACCATTTCCCGGTTATGGACTGAGCACTGATATCCGTTAGAAGGAAAAAGAAGAACAAAATGACAATCGCTGACGCGATACGTTTTGGACAGGTTTTCATAGTGCATAATTTTGTCAGATAGTTTGATAAAAGTAGAAAAAAAGGAGTTGACTGAGTGTGTTGTTTTTCTTATTTTCGAATAATATTGTTCTGACATGATGTTATTTGTTTTAGATGATAAGATAAGATCGTCCAGGTGATGAAAAGATTAATAGGAATAACGTTATTTGTCATCATTTTAATTGTTTTGACAACCGTCAGCGGCAACATAATCAACGAGGAGCGCCATCCGGTCAGGATTAAAAGAAGAGGGACAGCGGTTGTCATTACGGGTGCAGCTGCCCGTATTCCTCAGGAGGCTGCTTTATTGGAGCAGTTATTCAATAAAGGGATGCTGCATGATGTGATTTTTATTTCAGGGGTTAGTTCCGGATCGTTGAATACGGTTGTATTGAATGCTATTTTGAATCAAAGGTTTACGTGGGACAGATACAAACGCATACTCTTTTCCTTGAGAAATAAAGATGTATTTATACAGAAGGAGAAATCACTGCCGGTAGATACCCGTCCTTTACATAATCTCCTGACAAGCATTGCATGCGATAGTCTGGGTTATAAAAAGTTGGGAGATTTACCCATTGCATGTGCCATATCAATTGCTAATTTTGAAATGCCGCTCTTTACTGAGAGAACCTATCGCCTGAGCAATCTTAAAATCAATTCCGAGAGTGATCCCGATCTTGACCTTGTCGATGTTTTAATGGCCTCAACTTCATTTCCGGTTGCCTTTCCGCCGGTGAAAATTGCGAATGCCAGGACGATACCGGATGTATCTTATATAGATGGCGGTATTGCCGAAGATCATGTGCCTTTTGAAGCATTGCTTGAATATGAAAAGTACAGGAAAATAGAAGTTGAAAGATTATTTATTGTGAGCAGGAAAAATGATGAGAAACCGGAAATAAGCGAGGAATTGAAGATTCTGGGCGTCAATGATTTCGGCTTATTTGATCATCTGGGTATTTCATTGGATGATTTAACAAAGGAAGGGTTTATTAAACGGCTGAAAGCTTTGAAGGAAGAAGCCCCCAGCCTGGCTTCAAGGACTTTTGTTTATGTCCCTGGGTTTAAAGAGAACTTTTTGGTATTCGATTTCAATGACCTGAAAGAACAATATGACGTGACATCATTGTGGGCAAGGAATAATGAACCTGTCTTGCTTGATGATTATCTCAGTGATAAATGAGGTTTAACAAAAGTTGAAGGAAGTCCAAAATAAAACCGGAAGATTCTGGAAAATGATTTTATGAACAACGTTAAAAAATTTATTTCATATGGCTGAACAAAATGAGTTTATAATAAAGAACATAGGTTTGGTTGCACATGACAACTGCAAAAAAGACCTGGTGGAATGGGTTGAATTTAACTGGCATTATCTGGTGGATCACACCCTGATTTGTACGGGAACCACCGGCCGTATCATGGAAGAGACCCTCAGGCGGAAAATGGGTGAAGGGCAGGTACGCCGGCATAATATTGTCTTTCTCAAGTCAGGGCCATACGGCGGTGATCAGCAGCTCGGCGCCATGATTGCCGAAGGTAAAATCGACATCCTGATTTTTTTCTGGGATCCCATGCTGCCGCACCCTCATGAGGTGGATGTCAAAGCCCTGTTGCGCATATCGGTACTATATAACATTCCGACAGCCTGCAACCGTTCCACGGCCGACTTTATCATCTCGTCACCACTTTATAAAGAGAGATATACGCCGCTGGTCAAAGGTGATCAAGGGTACTCCGAGAGGAAACTGCCCCTTTGAGAGCTTGTCAGACACTTCAGTGTTTGACTCCCATTTCATCCAGGATAAATCCTGCCTTTCCGAATTTATCGGTTATAAATAGCACATAGTCAATATCCACGGCGATGCAACGCTGGAGGTCATAATCATACTGCCAGTCGCTGATCATGGCCTCATAGTTACCGTCAAAGGCCACGCCGGTCAGTTCTCCTTTGTCATTGAGCACGGGGCTGCCGCTGTTACCGCCGGTGATGTCACACTGGTTGAGGAAGGCTACCGGGACATCGTTCAGCCTGGGATCCATCCATTTTCCATAATCTTTGGTCTTGTATAATGCGATCAATCCTTCCGGGGCGTTGAACGGCTCTTTTCCGGTGTTTTTCTCCACAACGCCCCTCAGGGTTGTGAAGGGATAGTACCATACGGCATCGGCCGGACGATAGCCTTTTACCGGACCCCAGGTGAACCTCATCGTGCCGTCGGCATCGGGGTAAAGATGGGTACCCTTCCATTCATACAAGGCATCCATATAATCTTTTCTGATCGCCGTGACATTGGCAGCAAAGACTTCATTGGTTTTACGTATCTCTTCCGAAAGAGGATAAAGACTGGCCACAATATTTATGAACGGATCATTAAGTGCTTCCAGTTCTTTGGATGATTGACCGAACAGGCTTTTTGCATAGTCCACATCAAGAAGCCTGGTGGTTTTAAAAGCGGCATCAACAAACTGATCAATGGTTTTTGACGGATCGTTGAAAATATACTCCAGGCCTTTGATGCGTTGGTCCTGTGGAAGCGCGTTGGCCATTTCAAGCGCCCTGACCATAAGGGCTTTATCGGCCGCCTCATAATAATTGGAATAATTATATTGCAGATTATCCTTTGTTTCCTGAATGGCTTCCTCCGTGAGACCCGGTCTCCGTTCACTTTCAGGTTTTTCCTTTTCCTTTGTAATGGCATAGAGTATACCGGCTATGTTCAACGGTGTTCCGGCGAGACCCTGCAATACGCCGAAGACATTGTCGCGGTCCCTGGTCCTGGCAATGACGTCATATTGTTCCTTTTCCCTGCTGATGAGATCAGCATATTTTTCTTTAGTGGCAGGCATGCTGTAAGCCCATTTCAAATAGGCTTTTTCAAAGTCAAGCTTCTGCTGAAGGAAATTAGTTTTATCAAATCCGGCGACTTTTCCCTCATAGTTTTTAAGGACATTGGCCAGGCCGGTTCTGAAACTGGCGACCTTCAGCTTGCCCGCGGGGTCATTTTTCGTCGTTTCATCCAGAATGCCAATGACTTCATTGAAGTTGCGAATAGCAAAAGGATAATTGTATTTGAAATTCCATTCCACCGAATTGGACGACCGGTAGCGGGTGGTAAATCCGGGAAAACCGATGATGAAGGTAAAGTCACCGTCTTTCAGGTTACCGTTGGCGACTTTGAGCCACACAGCCGGTTTATAGGGAACATGATCGGCGCTGTATTCTTTTCCGGTACCATCGGGTGAAACATACACACGCAGGAATGAAAAATCACCGGTATGACGCGGCCACATCCAGTTGTCGGTTTCACCACCGTATTTGCCTATGGAAAGCGGTGGAGCATATACGATCCTTATGTCCTTAAACTCTTTGTAAATATATAACATGTATTGTTTGCCATTGTAAAGTTCTGAGACAACCGCACGGACATCGTCCTTTCCCTTTTCAAGATCATCGGTCATGGCGGCAATTTTTTTGTTAATGGCCTTGTCTTTTTCAGTCGGGTCAGAGATATTTTTACCTGCTGCTATAACCTCGTCCGTCACATCTCTCATTTCCTTAAGCAGCAAAGCCCTGTAACCGGGAGCCTGTATCTCGTAAGAACGGTTTTGTGCCAGGAATCCATCATTCAGGTAATTGCTGTTGACACTTGAGGCACGCTGAAGAGCGGTAAAAGCCACGTGGTGGTTCGTCAGCAGCAGGCCGTCGGGTGACACAAACGATGCCGTGCCTCCGCCTAATTGCACAACGGCGCTGTAAAGAGCAGGTTTATCTTTATTGTATACATCCGTCACCTGTATCTGCAGTCCCTTTTTGTTCAGGTCCAGCTGGTCTATCTGGCTGAGAAGCCACATGCCTTCCTGGGCGGTGACCGAAAAAAAGACCGTAAAGAAAATTAAAACTAATAACATGTACTTTTTCATAAAAACCTCCATTGATTTAAATAAATGATATTATTGTCCTGATCCTTGAGCCACTCCTGACAGGGAGATGGCTTAACGGTCAACAAAAAAATAATTTCTGTTTTCACAGGGATACTATTTAATTGTATGATAAATATTTTGTGAGGCAGGGGAAGATGAGGCGGATAAAAGACGGACGCACGCTTCCGGAGGCGGGGGACCGGAATCGCCCTTAAACGTGCAGGATTCGGGCTTTTTATGTTTTTTCAGTACGGATATCAATTTTTGCCTGTAGAAATTCATCAGAGTGAACCAGATATCGTCTTCATTCTTGAGTAATGTTTTGATGGATGTCAGTAAGGTGGTCCTTTTAGTGGTGTTTTTGTTTGGTGACAGACCATCTAAGGCTCCAATTGGTGATCGGTCGGTCAGGGAATCATCAATATATGCAAGGGCAGCTTCAAATTCAAAGATACCGGAAAAATGGCTGACTGTTGCCATTGTTTTTTTGGGTGTGGGAGATGTCAAACAGCCGATTGACGGTACCGGTAAGTCAACCTTTGGGCTGCCGGAATAAGTGTCATGGCACTGCCGCCTGTTATTCAGGGAAACGACCGAAGAAAATGCCAGGATTAGGATGAGAACGAAGCTTTTCATGATAACGTTTTTTATCCACGGCACACGTTTTCAATGTCAAAAATAATCGTTCCTTCATCAATCTTTATTCTTCCTTTTACTGTCGGCCGGTTCCGTTTTGCCACTTGCAGGAATTTAAACACCGATGACCTGCAGAAGAGCCTGACGGTCATTTCGACAGCCGGGCCATGTGCATGAGAAACAGGTCACGTTTGGTCCTGGAAAGAGGTACCTGAGAACCATCGGTCATTTCGACCATGCCGCCTTCATGACGGATGTATTTCTTCACATAGTTGAGGTTGATGAGATGAGAGTTATGCGTGCGAAAAAAATGGCGGTCGTTCAATAATTCCTGATATTCTTTCAGGTTCTTGGAAACGAGTATTTTACGGTTATCGGCGAGGTAAAACCAGCAATAACTGCGGTCGGCTTCTATCCTGATGATGTCTTGTGTGTTCAGGTACTCCATGCCGTCGAATGTCGGGATGGCCAGCTTGCCCGGAAGGGTCGACCGGATATTTTCAAGCAGGGCTTCATAATTTGCATTGCGCACATCGAGGGATATTCTTTTTTCAAGGACCTTCTTGACAGCCTCGATAAACTCACCGATGTTAATGGGTTTGAGTATATAATCGACAGCACTGAATTTGATGGCACGGATAGCGTAATGGTTAAAGGCAGTAATGAAAATGACGTCGAATGTCTTTTTCGGGAACAGTACCAGCAGGTCAAATCCGCTGCCATGAGGCATCTCGACGTCGAGGAACACCAGCTCGGGTTTCTTCTCATGAATGACGGCTTCGGCTTCTTTTACCGAATGGGCATACCCGATGACCTCCAGCTTAGGACAGTATTCGTTGATGATGGAGTGGACGAAACTAACCGCATCAGGCTCATCGTCAACAATCAATGTTCTGAGCGTTTTTGTCATGACATAATGGGTAAGTGTATTTCAACGCGTGTCCCGGCCGCCTTGCCTTCTTTGTCCTTCAGGTCGGTATAAGTTACTTTCATATTTGTACCATAAATGCGGTTTGCCAGGGTCAGGCGTGATTCGGTGATCTTGGTCCCCAGTGAATTGTGCTTTCCGTTTTTATTTTTTTTGATCTCCATGGCAGCCTGCCGTCCGATGCCGTCATCTTCGATGGTACACAGGATATAATCTTTAAATAATTTAAGATACACCTTAAGGGTTCCCTTCCCATCCTTATTCATCAGCCCATGGCAAATGGCATTCTCAACATAAGGCTGGATGAGCATGGTCGGGATTTTATATACCAGAGTGTCAATTTCCTCGTCGACATGGATGGCGTAACTGAATTTATCCTTAAACCGTAAGGTTTCAAGCTCAAGGTAGAGCTCGAGGGCATCCAGCTCATCCTTGATGGGTATGGAGGTGTGCTGGGAATTCTCCAGTGTCTTACGTATTAATCTTGAGAATTTGGTGAGATAGTTATTGGTGGCTATCTTATCGTGCTGATACATATAATACTGGATGGAATTCAGCGTGTTGAAGATGAAATGCGGGTTCATTTGCTGCCGCAGGTTGGCTTGCGTCATCTCGGATATCTTATGGTTCATCTCACTGATCCGGCGTTTTGCATTTAATCTTGATTGCCGGATAATCAAGACCCCGATGACCAGCGCCAGAGCAACCAGTCCCGCAAAGCCATAAACAAGGTACTTTTGCTGTTTATATTTGAGCGATAGCACCTCCAGGTCCCTGGCTTTGGTATCGGCTTCATATTTGGTCCGGGCCTGCGCTATCCTTAAACCAAAGTCCTGGTTTTTAAGCGAGTCGCTGAAACTTTTATACAGGACATAATGCTCATAGGCGTTTTTATAGTCTCCCATCGACTTGTACATGAGGCTCATGTCTTCATGTAACCATGAGAGATTGTACCAGTCGTTGACCTTAAATGAATAGTCAATGCTTTTGGAATAATAGTAAAGGGCTTTCTTGTATTCTTTCCCATCTCTGTAAACCGTCCCGATGTTTCCGTAAGAGTTCGCAATGACGGTAAAATAATTCAGTGGCAGGGCATAATCAAGCGATCTGAAGAAATAAGCCAGGGAAGAATCATGCTGCCTGGCCATGTAATAATCCCACCCGATGAGAGCCAGAAGGAGGGCGATATATGAGGAATCATTTTGCTGTCTCCGTATAGTCAGGCTTTGCTGGTTGTATTTAACGGCCATGAGGTAATTGCTGTCGTTGGTCAGACTGATCTGGCCAAGCCGTGCATAGGCCTGAGCTGCCGCCTCCATGTCGTTTTCCTGCAGGGAGGTCGTGAGGAATAATTGCATGTAGCGTTTGGCTTCATCTGTTTTGTTCAGCGTGGCATAGATGTCAGCCAAACCACGGAAAGCATACGGGATGATCGACTTCAGCTTTTTTTCTTCTGCCAGTGCTATATTTTTATTATACAGATCGATGGCGGTGCTGAAATCGCCGATATATACCGTATACCATGCCAGTTTGTTATTGGCTTCGGCCTGCTCCTGAAAATTGCCGGTCCCCTCGAGCATTTCACAGGTCAGCAGCATCTCCTTGTATGCCCTTTCATAATCCTGTTTGGCATACAGAATGTCGGCTTCGGCCCAATGCAGCTTATACGGTACAGGCAGGCTTTTTTTAGATGCCAGCCGGAAAGCTTCATCGGCATATGTGGCCGCTTCTTTGACAGTGGCTTTGTCCGAGGATAGTCTTTTTGCCTGGTCAGTCAGCATGTAGAGGCGTTCAGTGTCACTGGTATCGGTTGCTGCCGTGCTTACTCTGTTTTCGGTGGAATCGGGAGCGGGAATGTAATCATATGGTATACTGAATATGGTGATCAGGAGAGAAATACCCATCATGCAGAGTGAAGCCATTGGATTCCGGAATTGTCAGTAAACCGTAATAAAAATACAAATATACGACGGAGTGAGACATCCCTGCCTGTCACTTTTCCATCGGCAGGTTTGGACTAATGGATAGGGGATTTGGGTTTTTTAATGAAAGATGAAGAATGTTTGTTTCATATTGCAAGTTTCAAGTTGCAGGTTATTATAACAACAAGCTGCGATTCATTATCTGCTAACTGTCAAGTCCATTTTTGGCGGGATATCGCCTCGCCTCTGGTGGGGTTCCGCTGCCGGTGATAATGATATATGTCTTTTGGTTTATTGCAACAGTGAACAGGAAAAAATATCCTCACTCCGGTAAGTACACGCCTGTACCGATGAAAAAATCGGTGTTCTTTATTGGTTCCACATAACCAATCTTCCGGTGTTCGCCTTCCGAGCCCGGTTTAATCCAATAGTATTCCACGAATCCACCCCCATTGAGGGCCGCGGCGGCCAGTTCACGGATAACATAATTACCATGACTATCCTGGTAATTGTACAGATTCTGACCCTGCAAGTCTTTTTGAGTGGCATGAGCAATGTTGACGCAGCTGAAGTTGTAAACGTAAAAATAACCGGAAGAATCATCATAAAATCTGATTGGATCGATGTACTGCCTGATGCATTCAACTTTCCGGGCCGAATCGGCAAATTGTGTCAACACCTGGCCTAAACCGACAGCGGAACAGTGTACCGCTACCTGAGCGACTGTTTTGTTGTTGGCAATGATTTCTTCTTCGTTACCATTCTTCGAATCTTCGTCTTTTTCGCAGGAGTATAATCCCATGAGCATGACCAGAATAAATAATCCTGACAGGGGCCATCTTTTATTTATAACCTTCCTGATTAACATTTTACCTTGTTTTGTGTTTAACACTCACAATATGATTGAAAACAGGGCTCAAATATAGTGAAAGAGAACATTACACTAAATGATGTTTGAAATAAAAAAAGTTGGTGTCAATGGTGATGAATGGATATCTGACATTTATAAAATTTTGTATTTTCGCTTGCCCGCTCTATTTTATCGGTTATGACTTCGAGGGTATTTGACTTTTCATTCGATCAATTACAGATCAGTTTCAGTGACATAGAGTTGATGCTGGGATATGATCCCGGCCATGCCTCATCACCTATTGCCGATAACATCAGGAAGGTAATGGACGAGGTGGTCGACCATTGCTCGATAAAAGGCGGGTATTTTATTTTTGATGACCCGGTGATGGATAAAAAAAACCATACCGTGTCGATAGAAAAATCTGATCTGCATGTGGAAAGGCAAGTCTTTGAGCAGGTGAGCCATTCGACCCGCATCGCTGTTTTTTGTTGCAGTGCTGGCCGAAAGATCAGTGACTGGTCGCAACACCTCATTGCAGAAAACAATCTGTTAAAAGGTTATTTAGTGGATGTCCTCGGCACATTGGTGGTGGAATCGGCCATGATGAAGATACAGGTTGAGCTGATGTCCGATATGAAGGCGGAAAAGCTGAAGACGACCAACCGTTACAGCCCTGGTTTCTGTGGGTGGGATAGCATCGAGCGGCAACGCCTTTTCAAGCTCTTTCCTCAGGATTTTTGCGGTGTAATGGTGAATGATAATGGAGAATTGGTTCCCCTCAAATCATTGAGTGGCATCATCGGCATAGGCCGCCATGTCAGTTATCATACTTATGATTGTGATGAATGTGACCTGAAGAGTTGCATTTACCGGACTCATAAGATGGAGGATTACATGGATCATAACGGCCATTGATCGGTATCATTTAAATAAGAGCCTCGGGAGTCTGTGATGAAATTTTCCCAATGATTATTTTATGAAACGTGCCCTTATAGTTTACACCATGGTGGCAGCCCTTGGAGGGCTGCTTTTTGGTTTTGACACGGCTGTCATCAACGGCGCCTTACCCTTTTTTACCGAATATTTCGGTCTTGACAAGGCATTGCAGGGTTGGGCGGTGAGTGCGGCCCTCATCGGCTGTATTTTAGGTGCCTTGTTCATTGGCCGTCCCGGGGACGTTTTCGGACGGCGGACAATGCTGCGCACCCTGGCGTTACTGTTTCTGATCTCGGCGGTAGGCAGCGGCCTGGCACAGAACCTGACGGTTTTTGTCTTCTTCAGGATCATCGGTGGCCTGGCCATAGGAGGCTCGTCGGTGCTTTCGCCCATGTACATCTCCGAGATAGCGCCGCCAAGGCAACGTGGCCGTCTGGCCATCACTTTTCAGATGGCTATCGTGATCGGTATCCTGGTGGCCTTTTTCTCCGATTACCTGTTGCTGAACACCGGCCCGAACAACTGGCGATGGATGTTCATTGTGGGCGCACTGCCTGCACTCGTCTTTTTTGTTCTGTTGTTTTTTGTCAGCCGCAGTCCCCGCTGGCTGGTGAAAACAGGTAAGATTGAGGAAGCCCGCCGGGTGCTGGCTCAGGTCAATGCCGGCGAGGACAGTGAGATGACCATCAGGGAGATACGTGAATCCATTGACAATGAGATCATCAACAGGAACACCTACCTCTTTAAGAAACCTTTTCTGAGGCTTGTGCTCATCGGTATTGCCGTGGGTATGTTCAACCAGTTCACGGGTATTAACATCGTCATGTATTATGCGACAAATATTTTCAGGTCGCTGGGTTTTCAAACCGGATCGGCCATAGGACAAACGGTTATCATCGGGTGTACCAACCTGGTGTTTACAATCGTAGCCATGACCATCATCGACAGGGTAGGACGCAAGAAGCTTCTTCTTTCGGGCGCTCTCGGTATGGCTGTATTCCTGGGGCTGTTTTCCTTTATTTCCATCACAAAAATAAACGGGGGTTATCTGTCGCTCATCATGTTGATTGGATTCATCGGCTTTTTTGCCGCATCACAGGGTGCGGTCATCTGGGTGCTGCTCTCCGAGATGTTCCCCAACAACATCAGAGCACGTGGTTCCGCTATAGGTTCCTTCTCACATTGGTTTTTCAATGCCCTGCTCACTTTTCTTTTCCCGGTCGTGGAGGCTGCCATAGGCATCGGATACGTGTTTATCTTTTACGCCGCCGCCACACTGATCAGTTTTTTCTTCTTCAGGGCTTTTCTGGTCGAGACCAAAGGGAAATCTCTGGAGCAGCTGGAGAAGGTCGTATTGAAATAAAAGAACAATTTTTTACGGGATTTCGTATAATAAGCTCTAATAATTTCGTTACACAGGAAAGGGTGAAATCATGAAAATGCACAAAAAAACGTTATTTGAGTTCGAATCGGAAGTCTTCAGATATTACGAACAATCTTCCGGCAGGGAGGATAAGGATCAAGTCAATTACGCTGAAAAGACGGGGCCTGTTGAGAAACTGATGCGACAGAAATAAGAATTCCTCTGAGGTCTGCGGGTCTTCAGGTCTGACGACTGACGACTGATGACTGACG
>Ga0172365_10001659_pt1 | contig 16139 bp, 14 predicted proteins | sample LakKivSesite48cm_FD_114535 | JGI IMG/M metagenome (GOLD analysis project Ga0172365, IMG submission 114535) | Sediment microbial communities from Lake Kivu, Rwanda - Sediment site 48cm | ecosystem: Environmental > Aquatic > Freshwater > Lake > Sediment | place: Rwanda: Western Province, Lake... | reverse complement strand
TGTCAGCTTTTGTCTATGCTCACACACGGGACATAACTGAGTAGAAGGGAAAAACTTATCAACCTCAATTGGTGTATGAGATTTGAGTTTCAAATCTCTGATAATCCCACCAATACCTGTATTCTGTATCTTTTTTCCATGATTACCAGAATGCCAAGCGTGAATGTTTTCATCTTGAAAGCACACACGTTTAACATTCTTAGTAATAGCGGAAACAATCTTATTTTGGTTATCTTTCTTTCGGTTTCTGAGATGTTGGTAGACCTTCTCCCGTTTCCATCGATCTTGCTGTTTCTTCTTAGATTTAGGTCTGTTGCTTTTCTGTATCTTTCTATCCAGTCTTCTCAATTTTTTGGGGATTGGAACTTCATATTCAATTTTAATTCCATTGGAAAGCGTAAGCTGAGTTTGACATCCAAAATCTATTCCAACCGACACGTCCGGAATTTCAGATTTTATTTTCTGCCTATACGTCGTAATATGGAGATAATATTCACCACACTTTCTAACAAGATGAGCATTTGCAATTTCGTCGTCCGGAGAAATCTGACCAAGACCCGAAACTCGCATTTTCTGTGCAATGCCCTGAAGCCGTATTCTTGAATTCGCGAAATCAATAAAATGTGTTTTGTTGTATTGTTGGAGATTAATGGAATTGACGAAAGATTTAAATCGTATTCTGCCAACTTTGTAACCATTTTTCTTCAGAGTATGCAATCCCATGATACTTGAGAAAATACTGGTTTTAATCCCTTGCTTTTGAGCACCGGTTAAAACACTAAGTGTCCTATTCTCGAAATTGCCTAGGACTCTTACTGGCACGCACTTTATAGTTGTATCGGCTTTGTTTATATTGTCTTGTTGAGCACAATAGTTGTAGAAATACTTCGCTTCAGTGAACCATTTCCGGAGATGATCCACCGTTTCTTGGGATAGTTTTGATTTATCGATCTTAACCTCAAATACCTTGCATATTTGATGCCGGCGACGTTCTTTGGTTTGTTTTCTTTTCTGGAATCGGTCCATAATATATTATCGAGAAAAATCCTTCAAATAGAACAGTGAATATCGGCAGAAAAGAATCGAAATGAGTAGAATCACCAGAAGTTGCTTCTGATGAAACAGTCTTTAGGATATCACGTCATAGTTCAAAACATCATCAGTAAAACTGAACTGGTCCAACGGATCCAGATAAGGCATGAGACCCAGCTCATCCTCACCACTCATATTTGCTCCGGCAACAGGCAACGACATGTAATTAACCGTCGTTACAAAAACATCGTTCGTCAATGTCATCTCTTCGATTCGAAATACAATGTTTGGTAGGTGAACGATGAAGTTGCCTCCACCGGAGGATGCGTTGGAAATGGTGTAGCCAAATTCGATATAGCTGCGTTCCGTGCATCGGGAATCATTACTGTAAGCACGGTCTGCAAGGTCGTTGTGCCGACCCAAGATTTCCAAACTTCCCGAAACGTCACGTTTCTTCGGATAAACGAATTTTGGGGACAACGGGGAAAGAGTGGTGTATGAGCTGGGTCCAAGGGTGTAATATCTGTCACAGTTGTTATTGATGGAGCATTCGAAATGCCGGATACGGCTCGGAGTGTCCTCGGTAGTCAGGGTTAATCCACCCTCAATATAAACAGTGACACGAGCATCATTCCAGGTGATGATTCGTGTAACCGGAGTATCGCCGTTATCCGCGTCTTTTGCATTAGTATCCGAATAATTCCCATCAACATAGCCACCGTGCGTATTGTACCAATACTGGGACTGTTGCGCATTGAGAACTGTCCACTTGGATGCAGGAGTATCGGGAACAATACGGTCCAACCCCATAAGGCCAACTTCCATCGAAACAGGCTCTTGTTGGGTGACGGAAAATTTCCAGGTATTTTCAATGCAATATTTGTAGGTGAATACGTCACCATATGTGTATTTTACGTCGGCATCAAAACAGGGCAGAACGAACTTGTAGATTCCCTTTCTTTTGATAGCTCGGGTGTAAAGAAGTTTCATCAAATTCGCAGAATCCAACGCGGAAGTGCCTGACGATCCTACAGAGTAGACCCCAGGAAAAGCTAGGGTTCCCTCCACGTATCGCGGCCCCATCTGATAAACTGTCCGGTCCCATCGTGAATCGATAACATCGGGAGTGGTAATTTCCTGAGTTAGATTGAGGTCTGCACTTGTCACGCGGACCACGAAGGGAGTGGCCGTACCGGCTTTGACTCGAACAAAGCCTACATAACCCATAAATGGCGATAGCCCTGTTGACATTTATCTACTCCAAATATACAAAGGTTCGATTGTTCGATTAGACCGGTATGCTGCGTCGGTCATAGTTGGACGGCGGCGTCTCAACCAGACGCGGGTCAATAGTAAATCCGGCTGCCGTAGACATCTCGTACCATCCATAGCTGATAACTTCAAATGAGTCGTCGTCGAGGATAGTTGTGGATCCGCCGTTGATATACTGTGACAAAGCGGTCTCCCCGGTGTATCCGCAATGTTCCAATACATGCGTATTCACCGCTTTAACACCATCCAGGAAATACGCCATGGACTCGAGCGTCGGTCCCGATGATTGGTAAACTATCCAGAGAGGGTTCACCAGGTCTATTTCGGGTGCAAAGGCGCTCTGTCCGGTCAGATTAACGACTAACTCGACGGCTTGTTTGAGAGCATAGCGGTTGTCTATCATGGTTTCGCGGCAACCACCGTATAGGTCCGAAATTTTGAGGTATGTATCCAACTCTAGAACTTCCATTGCCATGTTTTTATCTCCTAAATAACGGTCTCTTTGATTACTGTTAAACTTTCTATTCCAAAATCCTTTTCAAATAACCTTTTAAAAAAATATCTTTTTCTTTTACTTCAAGTGAGTATCCAATCTTCTTGTGCTCTGGTGAACGTAGGTCTCGGCAAACCAACGGATCACACCAGCTTTTAACAGCTCCCGTTTGTGGATTTTGCCATACTCGGTCGTGGTCGGCCACGAATTGAAAATCAAAATCTGCGGAGCAATCAAACTCGTATCACTCTCAAGAAAATCCTCGCCAGCCCCCTCCGCAAGCTGAATGGTCCCACCTTTGCCATCCATCCCGGTTCCATCCGGCCAGACAGCCATCACAATGTCCTCTTGGCTGTGGTGGGCATTCTCAAGAATTATTCTTGAATTAGTGGTAAAATAGCTGACGTTATTGGCTTTAATAAACATGTCGCATTGATCCACGTTTGTCTGAAGTGACGTTACGTTGTAGCTCTGAGCGAGAGGGAAAATGTTGCGCTGGAGAGCCCGGTTGATCAGGTCGATCATCTGTAAAAGAAAACGATATCCCTTTTCATGCGTACTTTCGAGAACGTACACGCTCACTTCGATTTCGTATCGGTCTTTCGTCGATCCCAGCGTGAACCATTCGGATGCCTTAGAAGTGCCATTGACCGTAATGGCTGGGTAATCCGGAATAACTTCCGGGTCTCCGATATAAATGCCTTTGACGAACATGTCGTTCATGGTCCGTTCTACGACCGCATTTTGAGACAAGGTCCAGCTAAACCTAATGGGCGTAGCCGGGGAAAGATAAATGTGCGTCGGGTCATTGTATGGGCTCAGGTGGTCCACAATCAAACCACCCTCAAATCGCGTCGAATCACGAAGAATGATATGGTCGCCAGGGATAAATCGGTGGTTGTCAACAACGTTGAGCGTAGTATTTCCGGGACTTGCATCCGAAGTCAAAGCAACCTGCGTCTTTGTCCAGTTCTTCACGATTTGTCTGACGCAATCAAGGATTGCTTCCATTCACTAATGTTCCCCGAAAAGATGATCGACTATGTCTCGGACATAAGTGTCCACTAGTCTTTCGTCCGCCCCATGAAGCTCATCTTCGTCTGTCTCAGACTCATCAAAAGCTTCCCCGTCTTCCGCAGCGAAGCGGCGAGCCATGTCCCGTGCTTCCATCGCGGTTTTAGACAGTCGGTTCCGGTTTTTTATGTTCAGGCTGGATTTAGACACCCATTGCGAACTCGAAACCACATCCCCCTCCATTTTCCCCACTTCACCAATCCGGTTCTGTAACTTATCAAAGAATTCCAGAGTTTCCTTGTTCTCGTCCATTGGTTATCCTTTGGCAAGTTGATCAGAATCTTTGGAACCTTCCGTCCCTTTGGGAAGCCCGTACTGAGCATCCAGGGTCGGATTCCAAAACCGACTGCCTCCTACACGGTGATGACCGTGCAAAATCGTGCGTCCGTTGAGAATGTTATTCAGAAGCGCCCGAGCCTGTTCTCGAATGTATTTGCCGAAATTCGAGGTGTCTGGCGAGGCTTCTGAGACGTAATATTTGTCATAAATGTTCGCAGCCGCCATCCGCGCACTGACAAGCGGGATGGGGTCTGGATATTTTACGCGAACAATGCGAGTGCCTATTGGGAAATGATAAGAGATAGGAGTCACCGTCGAATAGACATCCGGCGAAATAGCCTCATTAATGACGTGATTCTCTGTCACCGTCCCATCCGTCAAAATGACACTATCGCCGGGATTCAGCGGCCAGGGTTCCTCTAAAACAATGTACTCGTTGTAGGCATCAATCGCGGAATAAAGGACCGTTTCAAGGTCAATCTTTTGCTCAAGTGGGACTTTGTACAGCGCACTCAGTGTTGCATTAATTTCGGTATCGGCATAGAGAATATAGGAATTGACGATAGCCTCGGTCACAAGGTTCGTGTCAAGGCTTTTGCCAATAGTAAGAAGGTCGCCAGGAGTCGCGGGGTCAAGACTGTTGGTCGTTGCACTCGTCAAGGCTTGAGCAATAATATTTTCGATGTCCTGAATAGTGCAGTAACCCATTCTTTATTTACCCCAGAATTTCATTTATCTTTTTGTTTTTGTCCTCCTTCTTTTCTTGCTCCAGCCGTTTTTGTGCAATTTTAGCATACATCAAGCAACCCTTCACCACCGAATTTCGCGGGTCAGCGGATTGCCGTATTTCTTTTACTGCAAAAGGCAGTGAAAGACCTTTAATCACTTCCGAGATTTTATGGCAGAATCCTTTAGGAAGCGAGGTGCCTCCCGCAACAACAACATCGATGGGGGCTTCGAACTGGCTCTTCACTTCTTTAAACTTCAAGGCGAACTTTTTGAACACGTATTCCAGCATCGCGTCATAATAGACGTTCAGGGAAAAAAGAACGTCGTCCGAGGTGTCCAAGTTCGTAAAATCCAGCTTCCGCTCTTTAGCGCTTGTGATCTGTGATAGTGGAGCTCCCGTTTGCTCGGCAACCTTCCGGTCAATCCAATCTCCACAATTATGGACAGTAATACCCATAGAAGAAAAGGAATGATAAGGGGAACTCACAACCAAATCGTATACACGATCATTATAATCTATCACCGCAACATCTTCTACTTCGTACTCCATATAATCATTGATATTTGTCGGGTATCCATGTCCTTCTCTTTGAATATACAAATTTAAAAGGGATGATGAAAACTCAGGTATTCTAATCTCGTATGTGTCTTTTTTACCGACAATTTGAACACCTTTAGAATTCACTTCCCCAAGCCTAGGTTCCCTCATTTGGACAGAATGGACAATGGAAAATCGGCACAAAATCTGGTGCATTAACCGGACAAGATCCATTGATGTTGTAGTGAAATTATATCCTGTCCCTCTGTAATCAACGTTCCCATCTGAATCCAGTAGTCCCTCAACTACCCCTATGGCCATTTGATCTGGTATTTCAGTAAGTGAGAATGGAAAACTTTTTTCTCCGTTGATATTGTAAAAAGTTTTTCTAAAATATCGCCCTATCCCGTTTGAATGGAGAACGATATTAGCCATGTGATCATAATAATCAACTGACACATCCCTTCCAAAATACCCAGATATGTCGGAAACATATTTATCAATTACAGTCTCATTTTTCTCATCTATCCCCCATCGTAAAAAATTAGATTCATTTCTTAACCCATTTTTGGAAATATGAGCACACCCATCACCCAAAAATAAACCTAAAATACGTCCCAATCGTCGGCTTCTTTCCCCGCTATGTGGTAGTTTAGTCCGAGCGTCAATCCCATAGTAAAAACTTCTGGATATACCATCGTATTTTACGATTGGCTCACCTAGTACATCCCCAGCAAATATGTCGGAAGCATTTATCCATTGCCACTCTCTTTCTTTTTTTACCCAAACTTTATGATCCGTCGTCATGTCAAACCGGTTGTAAAGATTTTTTAATTTTAGGGAGACAAGCTTTTCCATCACCCCATTGTCGATAACGTTAACTATTGTAAATGCCTTACCTTTTGCGTCTATAATCACATCTCCAATACAAGCCTCAGATATTTTCTTTACCCCTCCACCGGCATAAAAAAGGAAATTTTTAGACAAACATTTAGCACAACTCATACCGACAACTTCCACGCCCTTATAGGCCAGTACCGCATTGCACCGGCCAGCCCCAAAGCTCAACCCGATGCCGGAAAACGGGGATTCTGTCCCGTCCGGTTCAATCATGGTCGGTCTCTCCGCGAGAATAACGGCATGGCCTTCCTCAATCACTTTGACATTCCATCCCAAGATGGTAAACAGGCTGGTGATACGAGCTTTGTGGAAGGAACTATCCTGCGACTCATCAACCGACTGGGAAGACACGCAGGAGCAAATCATTGAGCAATCGTCCGGGGCATGGCCTACTATCTGGTTAATCATCTGCGATAAGACAATCATTTTTTTCTCTTCGTTCTTGTTCAACACGCCGTCAGCCATCGGGCGGCGTAACTCGATTTTGCCCGGAAACATCTTGGCGATTTTCAGGCTATCTTCACCAATCACATAAAACTGGTTCCCGTCACGGACATACTGCCAGTTGTTTCGTTTCAAGGTGTCTTCGATGTCTTCGGTCGCTTCGACTTCAACAAAAGCATTCCGCATGGTGCTAATAACAATTTCGTTTGTTTCGTTTTCGCGGGCGACCTGGAAAAACATCGTTCCGGGATCACACCCAATTGCAGTTCCACTCATCGTTCGTACTCCTATAATAGATTTTCTAGCTCCGACACCTTTTTGCTGATGTCGTTTTTAACCACGTTTTTCTTCTCTTCGGTAATGTTCGCCTTCACGTCGCGAGGAACGATCCTTTGTACCGTTCGCTCGTGAATTCTCAGTATCTGTGACTCACTAATATTATCGTCATTTTCAGAGGGAGAGGTGGACTGTCCTGAGGATTCGGGAGAGGAAGATCTCGATTGCACTATTTCAGTCAAATTACTGATGGCATCCATTATTTTTGTGGGATCAAAGGGCGATGGTGAAGGCGGAGAAACCACCAGCGACATTTTGGCAAATTCAGTCCGAATTTGCTGTCCTACTTCTTTTTTTATGTCCTCAATGTGCTCCCTGGAAACAAGGTTTTCCTCCAGAGGATATGTAACCATGTCCGTCTTCTTCTTGAGCTGGATCTTCCCCTCGGCGATGCGGGAGGCCAAGTCCGTCGATCTGCCTATCTCCTGTCGCATGTATAACTTATCCAGGTCGATAGCCTGGTTAGGAGCTAACGACAGCCCGAGATCGCTGACAGTGAGTTCTTTGTTTGTCCGGTTTATCACAAAAAACACTATAAACCTCTTATCCTGGGAAAGGGTTTAGAATCCGGTTTAAGAACAACCTCGCTTTTCTTTTTACACTTCGGGCAATAATAATAAACAGCCCTGTCTTTCAGGTTGATCTCAATATTTGGATTGGTATCATTATAACAACAATGTGAACACACTACAACTATTTTCATTATTCACACATCGCCCGAATTACATGGTATTCTTGAACCGTTTGGGCAACCAGGCTGTCAAAATAAGCTGTGCCCGTAGAAGCGGTTTTTAGTTTCGATGATGCCTTACGCAACACGTAGATATTTGAGAGCTTGTCGATAGTCTGCTTGAATGCCTTGTGGAGCATAATCCTCTTGGCGAGAAGGATGCGTTGCGATTCAAGTGAGGCAAGAGCCGTAGGATTAGCTCTGCGCCGCCGTGCCTGTTCAATCTTGTCGTCCATCTCTTTCATCTTTCTCACGTAGCGAGCGGTCGTAGTACTGAATCCCAGCAGCCCGTACATAAAATCCTTGACGCGAGGCGGGTATTTTGAAACCGCCTCGACGAGAGCTTCTTGCATCCCCGTTTTATCGCGAACCCAAGCTTTCGCATTCCCAACTTCAAGAGATTTCGGCCCGACTGTATTGCCCGCCTCATCTGTTTCGCCCACACCGGCATACCAATTCACGACTTTCATCGGCTGGGTCAAAGTCCGTCTTACAAGGTCTTTGGTTAATTCCATTGAACGTGGGTCGCTTGGATTGGCTTCCAGTTTCGTCACTAATTGTTGGTCCTGTAGCATCGCATCCACCGCGCTGTCTAACATATGCTGTTCGCTGTCATTGGTGGGAATGTTAAACCCGTAGGAGGCATACATCCCATGCATTTTCTGTTTAATTTTTTGTTTCTTTTCCCCAAGATCGCGGATTTCTTCCAAAAATACATTGCTCCCTACGAGCGAACTAAGGGTAAACATCCATCTCCCCGTGCGAACATCTTTGGGACTAATTATGAGCTTGCCCGTTTCTCCTCGAATCCGTTTTTGTTTGCTCCGCATCGGACTTGTTTGAGCGGCCTGGTCGTTGCGGAGGACATATTCAATCGCCCCTGGAACGGTTCGACTGGGCGTGGGATCCGTCTGGTACAGCCTAACAATCTGGTCCAAAATGGCGTTGTTGTACGCATCGTAAACCTCAGTAAATCGGTCGTTCTCGCTGATTCTTTCAAGGAACTTTGTCCGCTGCGTGTTCCACGCCTCTTCTTCTTTGGGCGTAGCAAAACGAGGCGGCTTTTGGGACATGAACTGGCGATATTGATCCTGATATTCTTTGGATTTGTCCACAAAGAACATTTGAATGTCTTTCGCCATCGAGTTCAACGGGGTTATGTATCCTGCCAAAGCGTCTTGTTTCACAAAAAGGTTCAGGCCACGTTCCGGTCCATACTGAGCAACCCGTTGTTCAAGTTTCTGGATATCCACTTCGGGGCGCGATTCCTCATTGGTCATTTCGGTCGGCATCCCTGCCTGTTCAGCTTCTTGCTCTTGGGGCGGAGGAGTCATGTCCGGGGGAACATTGGGTTCGTTGGACGTTAACGATGGCGGTTCGACAGTCGCGGGGGCAACGGGAGCGGCTGGAGATGGTCCCGCTGCGGGAGCAACAACATCCTCTTGCTGATTTTTAAGTGACAACATTCTCTCCCGGTCATCCGGGTTCAACCGACCGGGGGATCTCCCAGTCTCGGTCGGCATTTCGTACTGTTCTTCTCTGGACAGGATCTTTAATTCCTTGCCAAATGCCATATGAGCCATGGAAACAATGTTCCTGATGGCCCATTTCTTGAACTCGGGGTGACCGTGTTCAATCATCATTCTGAGCCTTTGAAGAAGTTGGGGTTTGAACTGCATAAGGTAGTTCACCCATCCGTTGTAAAGGTTTTCTTTTTGAAACTTCGGGTTGATTCCCGGAGTTTTCCCAAGGATGTCATCCATCCCACCACTGGTCCAGAAAGGTTGCTGTTTTGCCCCTTCCAAAATGTACGAAAGATCCTGGTTTTTCAGGTATTCGTAACCCGGATCGGAAGGATCGTTTATCAAAAGCTTGGGATGATTGGCGAAAAACGTCACCCGCCGGTCCGGCATTTTAAGCCGTGGGTGATTATTCTGAGTCATCAACTGATACCGTTCCGCCAACTGTGGCCGAAACTGGGATAAGTAGGATTTCCACTGTTTCTTGAGCTCTCTTGTTTTGTCTTTCCGTATGTCATCAAGTCCACCGGGCGGCCACCAAGGCTGTTGCTTAGCCCCCTCGATAATACCCGACAAATCATCGTTCTTGAGGTACTCGTATCCGGGGTCGGACGGGTCGTTCTCTAAAAGGTTTGAATATCGTGCGAAGAACGACACGGGGTCTCGGTTCAAAATGTCTCGGGGTTCTCCCAAAGCATTTGCCATTCCCAAAAATGCCCCACTATAAATCAGCCAGTCATCTACGCGCTGATTTTTTGGCATAACGTTGTATGGTTTGTTCTTGCCCTGCTCGTTCTTTTTCTCTCTGGTTTTACCACCCTTAATTACTCCCATTTTTACGAGAATACGGATGGCATTTTGGATAACATCTTCATAAAAAGCTGGGTTGGTGTCAATCAGCTTTTTGTAGGCTGCGAACTCTGGAGTTTTTACCGACGATCCCAGCATTTCGTCTTTTATCTCTTCTCGTTTCTTTTTGGTTTTTTTCCCCTGTAATCTTTGCTGCATTTCCTCTGGTAATGCCGACTGAACGAGTGTTTGTGGACCCTGATACTTTTCACCGGTCATCTTTTCAAGATCCTGGGTCTGCTGGGTCAGCATTTGCAGGGACTCTTCAGGAATGGGCGGAAGTGGGCGACCCATAGTGAAATACTCGCTCAGTTTACCCACTTTTACCTCTTGAACGGGGTCTCTCTGATTGGGACCGTACTTCGGGTTTTTGGGGAAAATTTGCCGACCGACTCTCGTTACCGCGTTGATCAGAATATGCCATTCCTCAGATGAAAGCCACTCTTGGGGCGTGTCGGCTACAGGAACTCGGTTAAGAAGAGTGTGAATGACAAACAGAGTCATTTCTTTTGAAAGCTCGCTCTCATTCCGTCTCTTTTCCTCTTCAGGGCTTATCTCGGGTTGGGGAGGTGTAGACTGGACGGGGGGGAGAACGGGCGGTTGAATTGTCATTGGTTCGGGAGTGGGGGTCTGTTCTACCGCAGGCTCTTCAATAATAGTAGCGGGCGGCGGAGCGGCAATTTTGAACCGTCTGAGATTAAACCCCATATGGTTCGCCAAATTTTTACGGGCGCTCTTGACGACTTTTCTCAAAAAGGAGTGTGACATTTTAGCTTTCTCCACATATATTCGGTAATAACCATAGCTTCTGCCTGGATGGGCGAAATCCTTTGAGCTATTCCGTCTTTTTTGAAGCTCGAGTCAACAAAATGACGTTGTGGTTTTCCGGACACTGCTCGGCGACAATACTACCGAAGCAGATGGATGCATCTTCTGATGAAAAGGCTTCGCACATTTTTATCGCGGTATGCCAGAAGACTCGTGGAAGGTAAACACTTTTACCGTTAAGCACTTTAGCTCGGATTTCTATGAGGTTGTATCCGAACTGCTTCTTAATTTTGTCTACCACATGCTCAAGGTGATTCCTCTGAGTTACGTCTCGCCAGCCTCCTGTCTCATAGGTCGTCTCGATGAGCTTCCGTTCTGTTTCAGAAAGGCTATTGAAAATGATTGTCCGTTGCCGTTCGGATAAATGCTGGGCAAAATGCCAGTACGAAATAAAGTCTCCGAAAACCGGGACCGTACCAGTCATAACTAATCTCCTATATAATCCTTATCTCCACAAGGTGGTGTGTTACCCACGCTACCGCGTTTATCTGGTAGTCATCCAAAATTTTGTTTATTTCCTCTTGAGCGCTCGCAATATGCTCAGGCTCCGCCGGTCGATCATCGTTGCCAATTTTAATGTGAAGGAAACGTCCTTCTAACTCTTTGCATTTAATACTAGCAATCTCTTTAACCGTGGCGATGCCCTCTTCTGTTTTTAAAGGTTTCTCTCTTGCCATTCCTTTTCCTTTCTTAAACTGTCTACCAGTATATCGACAAATTGGCAGGCACCAACGTGTCATTTTGTTCACCAAGAGATACGGATTCATAGGTAAATACCGATTTTCGGCAGGAAAACGGGTTTGGCATGACCGTTGCTATGTGTCTTCACAAACATTTTTAGTAAGGAGTAAAAACATGACAGACAAATTGGTCCGAAAAACAAGCCCGTGGGGTCCGTTCGGAAACTTCCTTCATTCCTTTGACGAGTTTCAAAGGGATTTGGAGCGCGTTTTTCACTCAGTAGGAGTTCCTACCGTTCGTGGAATGGACATGCCCAACCTAATTCCTCCCGTTGAGCTCGTGGAAAAAGAAAAGAGCTACGAACTGGCGATTGAGCTGCCGGGAGTGAATCAGACAGAAGTATCGGTGAGCGTTGAGAACGACGTTCTGATTATCAGTGGCGAGAAAAAACAGGAAGAAGTAACTGACAAAGACGACATCTATATGTCTGAACGGTTTTACGGGGCTTTCCGGCGTGAAATCCGCATACCTGAAAACATCATCAAAGAAAAGATTGATGCGGTGTACGTGAACGGAGTCTTAAAAGTCACAATTCCGAAATCAGAACAAACTAAACCAACTACACAAAAGATTGAAGTACGGACTAGTTAAAACTCGCCAGTAGCAGGATTTGAGAAGACCACTCAGCAATGAGTGGTCTTTTTTATTGAATCTCATCAGGTAATCCTATCTCAAGACGAATCTCTTCTTTAATTTGGTCTATCAATTCCTCAGGAATATCTGATATCCATATTTGCCCTTGGGCATCTGTAATCTCACCTCCTGAAAGTTGAATTGGGTCATCGGGTTTATTTGTGTCAACCTCATATTTGACCTTAATAGAACCTCCATCTGTCATAGCTGTAACGTGTTCGCCGGTTATGCCGTCCCACTTTTCCAGGTTGGATGGAATAGAAGGATATTCATCAAATCCTTGTTCTTCTTCCCAATCGAGCTGATTCGTCACCTCTGGACCGGGATTCCAATTTACTTGGTTTGTTTTAGAAAACCTGGCTGTTTTGATGATTTTCATGTTTCTTGACCCTTTATCTGTTTGTTGCTTAATCTTCGGCTATATCGACAAGAATCCTTTAATATAATTTCCAGCTTTCCTCCAACGAACTCAGTGACGAGACTTCTGCGAAAGTCGTCGGCTTCGCCTCCGACTTTCTTATCGCCCCATTTGCTCGTTCCTCGCAAATGGGGCGACCAAAAATCTTAAGACTCAAAAACTGATTTTCTGATTTGTAAGCTTAAGATTGAGTGAGTTGACATGCAGTAAATCTGCTCGGTTCCCGAACAGATGCTTCCTTCGGGCGCATCGAATACCATGGGAAGAAAAAGTTTTTCTTCACTAGTACTATGCACCCGAATAGATACGATACAATTACAGTTGTACGACCCTACGGTTTTCGTCTGGACTATTACCTGCCCACGCGATAATAAATATCGTTCTCCCGCTTGCCCTATGGGAGCATCCGATACATTTCTTGCCGTCATCACGGATTCAGGACACACTTCCTCTTCTCGTAGCCCAAGCCTAACCTTGGCAACGAACGGTCTGGCATCGAGACCGAATTCGATAGTTCGCTTCCGCTAAGTGATCTTTTAGGAGCTGGAGACTTCGGGATAACCCTACTTCTCAAAGCTAACTGCAATAGATTTCTGTATCTAATTGTCAACGCCATGGCGACCCATGGTGCGGGCAGCATACTCTATTCTTGTTCACATTTCAACTGGATTCCCCGGCGGGCTTCTGCCTTGGGCAGAAATTCTTGTACAAAAAAAAGCCTCAAGAAAGCCCCGATGCTTTAGCATAGGGATGAATTGAGAGCACTGATACCTTGCAAAGGGCGACGGTTTTGAATGCAGCCGACCCTAGAACCTCTGTTGCTTTAGCATAGAGAGTATGTCAGTATCTTATTGAAATGTGAATCACAACTCCATACAATTATGCATGATGACAAAAGACCTGAGCCACAAATTGTCGCCCGACTTTTTGAAGAACGCGGTGGTTAAAGCCGACGTAGTGGAAGCTCTGTCCCTAATTCCAACGGAAAGCGTCCATTTAACCTTTACCTCGCCGCCCTACTTCAACGCCCGTGACTACGCCCATTTCCCGACGTACCAGGATTACTTATTGTTTCTGAGACGTACTTTCTCTGAGGTTTACAGGGTCACAAAGCCGGGTAGATTTTGCATTGTCAATACCTCTCCTATAATCATTCCCAGACCGTCCAGGTGCCTCTCCAGCAAAAGATTTCCCATTCCTTATGACTTACACCCTATCCTTACGAAAATGGGCTGGGAGTTTGTTGACGACATCGTGTGGGAGAAGCCAGAAGCCTGTGTCAAGAATCGTTGTGGCAGTTTCTACTATCATCGGAACCCCCTTGCCTACAAACCGAACCCGGTGACAGAAATGATCATGGTTTACCGTCGATCCGATAACCGGTTGATTGACTGGAACATCCGTCAATATGACAAAGAAACCATCCAACGGAGCAAAGTTAAAACCTTCGAACGGACAAATGTTTGGAAAATAGCTCCCGCCAAAGACAGAGTTCATAGTGCAGTGTTTCCAGTGGATTTGGCGAACAAAATCGTCCGATGTTATTCGGTTGAAGGGGATTTGCTATTCGACCCGTTTGCGGGCAGTGGGACCATTGGGGTGGCTGCAATAATGGCACAAAGGTATTTCCTCCTGATCGAGCGTAATGATAAATATGTAGAACGAGCGTTCGAACGGTTTGAGGAATCGCGGGATTTAACGTCCGACGTACTTTCTCCTCGACTTTTGACGTTAGAAAGTCTAAAGGAATGGTCGGAACGTGAAAAGACAAAGCCTAAAACGGGAAGTCCTGGACCAGTACATCAAAAAAATACACATACCCGTTGTGGAAATGAAGAAGCGCGACTTTGTCCAGCTACTTAAAAATATTTTTGACGACGATTTTCAAATTATCCGTAATCTTTTCCTGCCTTTGGGTATGGGTGTCTGTGTTCTCGATGACTGGACTATCAAAGTACCTCGCGGCGTACCATCAAATTTCATCTACATCCAAGCTAATCTCCCCAATTTTGTGAAACTGGCGGTTGCTATTCATGAGAATGCCCACTATCAGTGTTACAAGCACAAATGCGGTTGCCTGAAGCGACCATGTCTCCGCGAGCGGCACGCCTACATAGCAACTCTTGAGGAACTGCTTCGCCGCGAATTGGCCTGTTCTTTGTTTCGCGAAATGTGGGCGCTGGCCGAAATGTCCAAACCCAAGAACTACAACCGCTTCTGGCCGCACAGTCGAGCTGCCCAGAGCATCATCAACACGTCCCGAATATGGAAGAAGTGTAAAACCTTCTTGGGAGATAGTTTTACACCTCTTCATCCGTGACGGAAATGGCAAACGCTTTTAACGATGATGTCCGTAATGGTATTCGTGGTGAGGGGTATAGAATCGATGGTGATAAACCGGCCTGTAAAAATTACGATAGATGGGATACCTATACATGACCGGCGGCGGGCTTACAACAATCGGAGCTGAATAGACGCGGGGGTAGTATTCGTAAACCACAGGCGGGCTATATTGGTAGACGACCGTCGGTGGGTTTTCTGCGACCACTGATGGTCCAAAAGAGAAATAAAACCAGCCATAAGAGGGAGAGACATTCGACAGCAATACAATAGCGGCTGCCAAAAGAAACGCCCACAATGACTTGCCAGTAACCATTTGATTAAACCTCCAATAAATCGAATCTCCCTAACGGATCTTCCTTGGAATCCGTCAACCCCAATGATTGACGAACCTGGCTGATATCCGGCAAGGATAATTCTGTTTTAATAGTGTGATTTTTATCTATACCCACATGCCTGCGATTCAATTTATATCACTTACCAGTAGTTTCAAACTCACCGGATCGTGACAGCTTATGTTCGATATTCCAGATTCCGCAACGAATCTACGAACATTGGGATTTTCCATCCATTCTTGAACCGGTTTTTCGATTTCTTTTGGCATATTATTTTTCTTTGAGCCAGCAACAAAATTTGTATTTCTTGCCGCTCCCACACTTACACAGTGTATAAGGCTCTTGCGTCATTTTCTTACTCAGTTTTGTTGGTGGAATGCTCAGTCTATCCCGTACTTTGCTGCGGTCATAAATTCCCATTATTGTATCCTTTACACAATTACTTCGTTCAATTTTATCGTCTTTTTACTCCACAGTCAACCACAAAATAAACGGATGATTCCACCACTTATTGCAGTATTATACTATCATGAACTACCCTATACTGAAGTAACGGGGTTTCTTCACTCAACGAAATGTTTTGCTTTTAACATTCAACTTTTGAAAATTAAATATGAAAAGTAGAGAACAAATCTCCTGAAGCTTTAC
>Ga0172365_10001656_pt1 | contig 16147 bp, 13 predicted proteins | sample LakKivSesite48cm_FD_114535 | JGI IMG/M metagenome (GOLD analysis project Ga0172365, IMG submission 114535) | Sediment microbial communities from Lake Kivu, Rwanda - Sediment site 48cm | ecosystem: Environmental > Aquatic > Freshwater > Lake > Sediment | place: Rwanda: Western Province, Lake... | reverse complement strand
GGTCGCAAGTTGCTGTCAGCACTCTATGCCATGCTCAAGACCGGTATGGCATACGACCCAAATTGGGAGGTGAATGGCCGTCTGGCCCTGGCAAGGCGTTGACAAATGATATAGTAATCATTCTTGTATTTTATCATAAACAGTGTACTTGTTCCCCACCTATAAAAATAAAAAGACTACCGAGACACTGCCTAGCATCTATACTTACACCTCTTTCATAGCTTTGCCTGTATCTTGTATATCATCGGCCTCAACTACGTAACCCTTCCTTATAAGGTAAAAGAATGGTGAACTTCGTAATAATTGTATAGCAAAGGCAAATTATTCGTCAAACTGCGACTGTCATTGCCAGCGAAGCGAAGCAATCTGTCATGCCTAATTCCGATCACGCGAATTCGTGTAGGAAGTCCTGATTTACCGGGAATCGCAACAATAAAGGAGAGAGTCAGCTTCGCAATGCTTCACATCTTTTCCGGAGCTGTCATGCTCATAAGGCGCAGTATTTTAGCCAAGGCAATCTGAGTTGCCCGGACCAGCTTGAGGCGAGCCTTAGTTAGCGCTTCGTCTTTAGAGACAACCCTGCATTGCTTATAAAAACTGTGAAAGACGGTGGCTAAATCCTGGGCATAGTAAGGCAAGTGGTGAGGCTCGAGAGTAAGCGCTACTCGTTCTACTATTTCCGGGAGAAGTATTAAGCGGCGAATTAAAGTTAGCTCCGGCTCGGCGGTAAGCAGAGAAACGTCGCCCTGGCTATAATCTATCTCCCGGTGTTCAGCTAAGCGAATAATGCTGGCGATCCGAGCATGAGCATATTGAACATAATACACAGGGTTATCCGCTGATTGCCGCTTAGCCAGCTCCAGGTCGAAATCCATCTGACTATCAGCAGAATGGGCGAGGAACAAGAATCGACAAGCATCTGAGCCTACTTCGTCTATCACCTCCCATAAAGTAATAATATCGCCGCTACGCTTGGACACTTTAACTATTTCCCGTCCGCGCCGCAGTGTGACCAGCTGGCAGAGTATCACCTTAAGCTGTTCGGGGTTCTGTCCCAGGGCCTTGAGCATCGCTTTCATCCGAGGAACGTGCCCCTGATGGTCAGCCCCCCAGATATCAATCACCCAGTCGAATGTCCGCTCCACAAACTTATTGTAATGGTAGGCAATGTCAGAGGCAAAATAGGTGGGAAAACCATCGCTGCGCACAAGAACATTGTCCTTATCTTCGCCCAGTGACCTTGATTCAAACCAGGTGGCATTTTCTTTCTTAGCAATATAGCCCCCGCTCTGGAGCAGTTCCATAGCCCTGTTATATTGCCCGCCTTGATAAAGGCTTCTTTCCGAGAACCAGGTATCGAAATTAACGTTTAGTAGCTCGAGGTCTTCTTTAATTCTCTGTAATACCTTGACAATCCCAATCTCCGCCAATTGTGAAGCTGCCTCACTCTCGGGCAACCATAAAAATTTATCACCTTGTTCCTGAGCGATTTCTTTGGCCAGGTCAATCATGTAATTGCCGTAGTAGCCATTTGGGGGCATTGCAGCTTCTTTACCCAGGCATTGTTGGTAACGAGCATAGAGGGAACGACCGAAGTTATCTATCTGGTTACCCATATCATTGATGTAATATTCCTTTTCTACAGCATAGCCAGAAGCAGTAAGCACATTCGCCAAAGTACTACCTAAGACGGCACCACGGCCGTGACCAACGTGGAGAGGTCCGGTAGGGTTGACACTAACAAATTCAACTTGGACCCGCTTACCTTTACCCAGGTCAATATTACCATATGATTCACCAGCAGTCAGGATTGGTTCCACCAGTGTACTCAGCCAGTCCTCCCTCAAAGTGAAGTTGATGAAACCTGGCGGAGCAATCCAGAGCCTGTCAATTTGGGGCGGTGGTATTATATGTTCAGAGACCTTTTCGGCTATAGCCATGGGGGGCATCCTCATAGTCCTAGTCAGCTTCAAGGGGAGGCCTGAGGCAAAATCTCCATGTTCGGGATTTTGCGGATGTTCTATAAGCACCTCGGGCAAAGCGGCTGGAGCAAGAGCACCTCTTCGCTGTGCCTCCGCCACAGCTTGCTGCAAACACCTAGCTAGTTCTTGCTTGAGCATGATTAACTCCATTCAGCACCTCCGGCCCATGCCCGGCTTAATTGTTGACGTAAAGGTTGATGTTCAGTCTTCTTCAAATTGGGGTCGCTTTGAAAAAGGGTTATTGCTTCTTGCCGAGCTAACTCCAGACTGCGTAAATCAGTTAGCTTGGCAAGCTTGAGGTCGGGCAAGCCGCTCTGGTGAGTGCCGAAAAATTCCCCAGGACCTCGTAGCTCTAAGTCCTTCTCCGCTAGGGCGAAGCCGTTATGAACCTTCTCCATCAGTCGGAGGCGCTCTCTTGCTTCAGGCGAAAGCTTTTCCGGCATAAGCAGGCAATAGCCCTGTTCTTTATCCCGCCCCACACGTCCCCTGAATTGGTGAAGCTGAGACAAGCCAAAACGCTCGGCACCTTCTACCATCATGACAGATGCCCTGGGTACGTCAATGCCCACCTCCACTACCGAGGTTGACACTAGAATATCAAGCTTCCCGGCTCGAAAATGACGCATTACATCCTCTTTCTCGCTACTAGGCATTTGTCCATGGAGTAATCCTAACTTTAAGTCCGGGAAAACCTCACGGGATAGTCGCTCATATTCCGTCGTGACGGCTTTCGCCTCAAGTATTTCGGATTCTTCGATTAAAGGGCAGATAATGAAAGCTTGCCGTCCATTGCTGACCTGGCGATGGAGGAAGCTATAAGCCTTTTCCCTATCTTGTGGTTCGAGCCATTTTGTTTTTACTACCTGTCGCCCCGGGGGTAACTCATCAATAACTGAAAGGTCGAGGTCTCCATAGAGTGTCAGCGCCATGGTCCGAGGGATAGGTGTGGCTGTCATGACCAGAACATGAGGGTTAAATCCCTTTTGCCGCAGGGCGGAGCGTTGCAACACGCCAAAGCGATGTTGCTCATCTATCACCGCCAGCCCTAATTTGTTAAATTCCACCTCCTGTTGAATAAGGGCATGGGTGCCGATAACAATATCAATTTCACCTTGCCTGATTTTATCATGTAACCTTTCCTTTATATTGTTGCTTAGGTTCCCGGTGAGCAAAGCGATGGTAAGCGGCCTGGAGAGAAATCCTGTGTAGCATCTGACAGTTCTTTCGCCCGGCTCGGAACCCTGTCCTGAGCAAAGTCGGAGTGAATGTTCTTGGGTGCTGACCTGAGACATATAGCCACAGATATTGGTGTAATGCTGCTCAGCTAAGACCTCAGTGGGCGCCATTAACGCTGCCTGATAGCCATTGGCCGCAGCTATCAAGAGAGCCAGGGTGGCAATTACGGTTTTGCCGCTGCCTACCTCTCCTTGAAGAAGGCGTGACATGGCTTTTTCTTGTTTGAGGTCGGTTAAAATTTCCTGCAACACTCGCTCCTGTGCCTGGGTCAAGGTGAAGGGCAAGCAATGTAAAAATCTGCTGATAACTTCCTGCTCTATATGAAAGGCATTGCCCGGTTGGCCCTCCTGCCAGTCTCGCTTTTTAGCTAGCACGCCTAACTGAAGAAGAAATAGCTCATCAAAAGCTAACCTCCCTTTCGCTCTTTCTGCCATCGCCTGGTCATCGGGGTAGTGGATTTGAGCGATTGCGGTGGGCAGGTCTAATAACTGGCAGCGGGTCTTAATCTCTGAAGGCAGGAAATCATCCAATTGCCAGGCATAGTCATCGACAGCCTCCTTGATCCATTTCCTCACTTGCCTGGGATATAAGCCTTGAGTAAGGGGATAGACGGGAACCAGTCGCCCGGTGTGAATTAGTTCTTTATCTCCCAGCAATTCCCATTCTGGAGACTCAAATACCTTCTGCCTCTTGAATTCGCTAACTGTGCCGCTGATTACTATTCTGGCATTAGTACGGAAGCTTTTTACCAAGTAAGGTTGATTAAACCAGACCACTCTAATGTTTCCCGTCTCATCGCCGACAATTGCCTCTGTGCCCTTCCGCCTACCTAAAGTGGCTATTCTGGCCTGCCAGATTGTACCTATGATAGTTTGCTCTTCTCCTTCCATAAGTTCAGAGATGGGTTTCCTCCGGCTGTAATCAACGTAGCGTCTGGGGAAGAAATAAAGCAAATCCTGCACTGCCCGGACATTGAGCCTAGCAAATTTGCTAGCTACGCTGGGCGTGATGCCCCTGCTAACAGTTATGGGCGACTCCAACCCTTCTCCTTGTTTCTGGCGGGGCTTGACTACCGCCGTCGCTCCTCTCTCCTTTCTCTCCTCGCAAGAGCAATGCGAGAGACCGTCCCGAGTTCGTCCAAGAACCAGAGTGCCCTCCTTTGTTCTTTCCAACTTATCTAACCAGCCGCGGACATTTGTTATCCATCTCTTACGCTCATCCACGCTGTACGAGCCATAATTGGAATTGGCTAAGTTAAGTTCATCAAAGCTATTTAGAAGCTGTGGGATTAGTTCCCTCGACTTCACTTCGTTTAGACCTAACATAAGACTCTGCCTGATTTCCCCTGACTGTTTGTGAAGGTATTTATCCAGGCCGCCGATTACTGCCTTATCGGTGTAACCCCTCTGGCATTCCAGTTCAAGGATGTTTTGTAGCGAATCAATACCTGTCACTTTCTATCCTTCTTCAAGGACAGCCACAGCCAGGACATGAGGACCGACATGAGTTCCCACCACCGGACTAACCTTGGAACGATAGATACGTTCCGGAGGGATGACATCCTCAAGACGCCCGGCTAATGCTTCTAAATCATCGGGAGTAGTGGCATCCTCGATAGCCACGGCTTCTATCTCACTGAACCCCTTAACAAAATTTACCAGGAAATCCATGGCTTGAGTTCGATTGCGGCAGCGAGCGATAGGAAATGTCGCACCATCTTTTATTCCCAGGACAGGATTTACTTTTAGCAGACCGCCTAGGAAAGCTTGTGCCTTCCCAATACGCCCCCCTCTTCTCAAGTATTCCAATGTATCGAAACTCACGCGAATATGCACTCTGGGAATCGCTCTCCAGACCCAGTCAACAATTTGCTCCAAACTAGCCCCTGCTCTGGCTATCTGAGCTGCCAGGATAACTAAAAGCATTTGTGCGCCTGCTCCCGCTTTAGAGTCAATGACCTCAATGTGGCAAGCTTTTTTAACCATATTCTTGCCCTGCAGCGCTGCCTCATAAGTGACGCTGAACTTTTCAGAAAGAGTTATAGTCAGGATTTCATTTGTTTCTTCCGCTAATTTAGTGAAAAGCTCTGCAAAATCAGCTGGGGTAACGGTTGATGTGGTGGGGTGAATATTACTTGTTTCCAACTTATAGTAGAACTCCTCCGTAGTCAGGTCAACATTATCCCGATAGGTCTCATTGCCAAAATTAACGTACAACGGCACCACGGTAATTCCAAACTCCTGGGCTAACTGTGGGGTAATATCAGAGCAGCTATCAGTTACAACCTCGACCACTCTTCCTTCACCTCTTCAGTAATTTGGTAGACCATTTGATTTCTCGTCCAATTTTGGGCATTTTTTAGTTGCCCGGTGAAAATCGGGGCACAACGCCTTTTGTCATTGCAGGCCCGTCCCCGATTAAATCGGGGGTCGCGGGGCAGGGCAATCTCATGCCCCCACGGGATTGCTTCGCCGTCCCAATAAATTGAGCCATAGCCTCTATTTTCAATTACAAATTCTTTTTACTTGTAGTTCTGCCACAGACATTATTCCAGGGAAATTATATAATTATAGTGTGGCTGGCCGCCATAAACCACCTCGACCTCGGTGTGGTAGCGGTCACGAATATCTCGAGCTATCTCTTGAGCTTCAACACTCTTGATTTCAGCACCGTAATAAATAGTGACTATCTCCGCCTTATACGCCCCTGCTTTGCCTAGAGCTTCAAGGATAACATCCCCTATTTTATCAGCCCCGGCTATCAAAGTTTCATCGTTTAGAATAGCAATGAATTGACCCTTTCTTATTTCCAGGCCATCGAGATGGGTCTCACGCATTGCCCTGGTAACCTCTACAGCCTTTACTTTATTTATTGCTTTCTTCATAGCTTGGGCATTTTCCTCCAGATTCATTTCATAATCGAAAGTCAGAAACGCCGCTACACCTTGAGGGATATTCCTGGTGGTAATCACCTTCACTTTTTTGGAAGTCAAAGACTGGACCTGGGCGGCAGCAGACATGATGTTTTTGTTATTAGGCAGTAGAATGATGTTGTCCGAAGGGGCTGATTCCACAGCTTGCCAGATCTCGCGAACACTAGGGTTCATCGTTTGCCCGCCGGAGACGATGATGATGTTACCTAAACTATTAAACAGCTCGAAAAACCCGTTTCCAGTGGCCACTGTTACCACAGCGATGTCAACTGCGGGCATTCTTTCCCTCTGCATCTCAATGAATTTGGCATATTGGTCATTCATGTTATTAATAGTTATCTCATGCAGTTTGCCCAGCTTTGTGGCATATTTCAGGATTTCACCGGGCTCGAAGCTATGGATATGAACCCTGACCAGAGTATCGTCGCCGGTGACCATCAAGGATTGCCCTTTCCTTTTGAGGTCCTTTTCAATTTTGCCTAAATTAAGATTCTGTCCCTCCAGCACAAAGTTGGTGCAATATCCATAAGGTGTTTCTAACTGGGTAGACATCTGGGCTGCCCTGGGAGCTAATGCTGCCTCGGCAACAACTAGGCGGGGTCTCCGATATTGTAGCTTATGTGACTCTCCCTTGAGGAATTGAAGGGCCCCGTCCAGCAAAACATACAAGCCTTGCCCGCCAGCATCCACCACTCCTGCCTCCCTTAATACCGGCAGTAAGCTGGGCGTCCGGGCCACTGAATCCTCAGCCGATTTTACCGCGGCTTCCAATACCGAAACTAAGGTGCCATTTTCTACTGCTTCTTGAGCAGCTTTAGATGCGTCTTTCAGTACCGTCAAGATTGTTCCCTCCACAGGCTTGACAATCCCTTTGTAAGCAGTTTGTGATGCTTCGGCCAGGGCCCTGGCAAAATCACCGCAGTCGAAATGAGTCTTGCCCCCCAGCCCTTTAGCTAAACCTCTAAAGAATTGAGATAAAATAACTCCCGAATTGCCCCGCGCTCCCATTAAAGCACCGTGAGCCAGCGATTTGGCTACCGAAGAGACTTGGTCATCCGAATTGAGCTTTGCCTCTTCCAGGGCAAATTCCATGGTGAGCACCATATTGGTTCCGGTATCCCCATCGGGAACAGGGAAAACGTTTATAGCATTGATATCATGGGCGCTTTTTCCCAGCCAGGCAGTTCCTGAGGCAAACATCTCTTTCAGTGTTTGACCATTGGCTGAATCAGTTTTCATCTTCACCCCTTCACCTGGGTTGATAATTGTGTTATCATTGACGAAGTTTTAAAATTAACCGGGTCCCCACGAAAAACGCAAGATTTTCGTGGGTGGTCTAACAGAATAGAGAAGTTTCCATGAAGTGCGAGATTTGCGGTAAAAAAGCTCAAGTCGGCCATAATGTAAGCCACTCCAAACAGCATACCCTGCGACGCTGGCTACCTAATATCCACCGAACTACGATTATGGTAGAAGGAAGGCAAAGAAAAGTCAATATCTGCACCAGATGTCTCCGCACCCAATATAAGGCAGCGCGCTAGATCACCCATACCTTTCCTCATTGCGAGCCCGTCCCCGATTAAATCGAGCATCTTGATCGGATTTAGGATTTCTACGATACTGCTTCCTTCAGCCTTTGTAACGCCCGGCTTGTCCCTTCCCTGGACTTAAATATACTATTCCCGGCCACCAGCACAGTGGCGCCAGCTTTAACTATGTCCGGGGCATTGTCCGCGTTAACTCCCCCGTCCACTTCCAGCTCGGCACTTAGTCCTCTATCATCGAGGATTCTGCGCATAGTTGCTATCTTAGCCAATGTGATTGGGATAAAGGATTGCCCGCCGAAGCCCGGATTAACGCTCATAATGAGAATAAAGTCCACATGAGAAATAAATTCTTCTACTGCGCTGAGAGGAGTAGGCGGATTTAAGGATACACCAGCCTTAACTCCCAGTTCCTTTATCAACCGAATCGTACTATGAAGCTGTGGGCTGGCTTCTACATGCACGGTAATAACGTCGGCGCCTGCCTTAACAAAGTCGGAGATATACCGCTCCGGGTGCTCTATCATTAAGTGAACATCCAGGGGCAAGCTGGTTACAGGTCGAATTGAAGCCACCACCGGAGCCCCGATGGTAATGTTGGGCACAAAATGCCCGTCCATGACATCTACGTGGATATAATCAGCCCCGGCCCTGGTGACCTCGGCAATCTGCTCACCAAGGCGGGCAAAATCAGCGGAAAGAATTGACGGCGCCAGCTTAATCATTCTTTGATCATCCTCCTTGCTCCTCGCAGTATCTTTATCTACTTTACCATTCTGCATGTCTATGAACCTAATCACCCTGCTTAACTCTTATCGGGCGAACGAATAAAAGAGCCACAGAAGCTATAGCATAACATACCGCAGATATCAGGCAGGCAACATTATAGCTCCCGGTTGTTTCATAAAGCCTGGCCCAAATAAACGGTCCACAGCCTCCAATTAAGCCATAACCAAAGGTGAGGATACCAAAAAGCGAGCCTACGTGGGCTCTGCCAAAGAGGTCACCGAGTAACGGAACATACAACGGAACTTGAATACCACTGCTGATACCAACAGAAATGGTCAGCGCAATCAGACCTTGCTGGGTATGTATTCCCAGCCATCCGTACAACATCGCTGCGGCGCTGAGCATCAGACCTGCCGGCATCACTTTTTTCTTTCCGTATCTATCGCCCAGCCAGCCTCCCGCTATGCAACTAAATGCCCAGGACGCAGCAAACGCTGTGGAAAAAATACCGGCAGTTGCCTCGGGACTGCCCAGGTCTGTACCCCAAATTACCACATGAGCTGCCAGGCCGGCAACGCCGATGTTATATATAGAATAGGCGAGTAATAGCAGACGGAACTGCGATGTTTTGATAGCACGCTTCACAGCCCAGGATATCTCTATTGATGCTGAGCTATCGGCAGGGAGCACCGATGTCCCACCGTCAGGGTGCAGCCCTAATGACTCCGGAGTATCCCGAATGATGAAGAATGCCAGCAGGATGATTATTACGCCGAAACAAATACCCATGATTAGAGACGTATAGCGCCAGCCGTGTGCAGCAGCCAGTTCGGTCATTATGGGCGAGAATATCGAGTTGCCTACAGCCCAGGCGCTGGCAGTAATCCCGGCTACTAAGCCGGCTCGCTTTATAAACCACTTGCGGCTTGTTGCTATGACAGGAACATAATGAGTCATGCTAACTGCCAGTGCCAGAATCACTCCGTAATATAGATACAGTTGCCAGGGTGATTTGATAGTGGAGAGCAAGATCCAGCCCACCAGGCTAATGGCGCCACCGATTAAGAAAGTCTTCCGACTGCCAATTCTATCAACCAGGGCGCCAGAGAGCAATACAAAGAAGGCGTATAACCATATGGCGAGACTTTGGGCAAAGCCTATTGTTGATCGTGACCAGCCCAGGTCGGATGTGACAAAGGGGAAAAAAGCAGTCATACTATGTCTCGCCAGAGGTCCGAATGCGCCTATAAGAAATAATCCCAGGACTAGCCACCATCCATAGAACACAGGCTGTTTCTTGCTCAAAGGGTTTGTACCTTCTCCCCGACGTCCTGGCGGTATAGCCGGGGGGCACTGGGGCTAGATGCCACGCATCCTTGTGCTAGCTTATTGGTGTCTTTCACTCCGCCGGGAGTCTAGGTATTGTTTTTAGGCTTCGCCTCGATTCAACCTATTATACCTTGTTTTGCCGTGATTTTTAACAGGAACACCTTCTTAACGCCCGAAGACACCGCGCTTGCCTGAACCTTCCGGGTAACTGTTACTCGAAGCATCGGCCCAATTTCACTAATGGCCAGTTGCTACGTGACTCCCCTTTCCTTCTGTTTCAAGCCCGAGTATCACATCTGGTTCGCAAGGAATACTGTCCGGTAATTTCAACCGCAGCCAGAATAGCCAGTGTACCCTGAGGATTTTGTCCAGGATTGTAAGGATATTGTCATGAAGTGAGCAGGCTGTCTGCAAAAAAGGTATTAGGACATTTTAAGTTGGCAGGTATCTCTACAGCCGAAAATGTGGAAAGGCAGGAGATCCTCCATCCGTTCGGCTAAGCTTTCGCCTGTTCCCGATATTCTGCCGTGCATCTCCGCCACAGTCATCACCGCAATTATACGACAACGTCATCCGCCCAACAACACCAAGTTATGCAATCCCCTTCTGAGGACTAGGTTCTTTTTGCCAGGAGTTTGTAGCCGGGATCCAGAGACGGTCAGAGGCGAGCTTTCAATTCCACTATGGTGCGATTTTAACTTTGATAACGCGCCGATGGAGAGCTTCTGGGGAATTCTCAAGCAGGAACTGATTAATCATCGCCATTATAGTATCAGGAGGGAAGCAATTGAAGAAATTACAAAATATATTGAGATATTTTACAACCGGCAGTGGCTGCAGGCTAAACTAGGATTCTTATCACCTGTAGCTTATGTACAGAAATACTATGTCGGGCTGGTGGCAGCATGAAAGATTTCGTGTCCACTATTGCCATCCGACCCTAATTAACTCGGCTGCAGTGAGCGGTGCAGCTCTGGTCAAATCCCTGAATTAGACACAATTCACCGCTTTGACATATAATCATTCGTAGCATCTTCAACAGTGGATTTAATATGGAATGGATGCCCTTGGATCAAGAGAAAGATTTTGACATTGTCTCGCTCGATGCTGTGTTGAAGCCTCACTCCATAGCCGTTATTGGAGCCTCACGCAGGAAGCTCACCATCGGCAATAGGCTTTTCCATAATTTATTGCACCATGAGTTTACGGGAGTCGTCTACCCGGTGAATCCGAACGCCAAAGTAGTTGCCGCAGTGCAGACATATCCGTCTGTTCTGGATATACCGGGAAAAGTGGACCTTGCCATTATTATCACACCGGCAGAGACAGTTCCCCGTCTGATGGAGGAATGCGGGCAAAAGGGGGTACGCGGCGTAATTGTAATATCAGCGGGCTTTGGCGAGAGCAGCCCTGAGGGGATGACGAGACAGAATGAGATACTCGAAACCTCTCGGCGCTATGGAATGCGCCTGGTGGGACCCAACTGCATGGGCATCATCAACACTGACCCGGCAGTCAATATGAACGCTACTTTCTCCTCCATCTCCCTCCCGCCGGCAATACTGCCATGAGTACTCAGAGTGGCGCGCTGGGGCTGGCGATCCTAGAGTATGCCAGGAATCTGAACATTGGGCTTTCCACATTTGTCAGCATCGGAAACAGGGCTGATGTCTCCAGCAACGATCTGCTCCAGTACTGGGAAAAAGACTCGTCTACCAAGGTCATTCTCCTTTACCTTGAATCTTTCGGCAATCCTAAGAAGTTTGCCCGCATAGCCCGCAGCACCACGCTCACCAAGCCGGTAGTTGTGGTAAAAAGCGGGCGTACTTCAGCAGGCTTCCGGGCTGCTGCCTCACATACCGGGGCGCTGGCTACCGCCGAAGTAGTTTCTGAAGCATTATTTATCCAGACCGGGATGATCCGGGTGGATACACTGGAAGAGCTTTTTAACGTGGCTAACCTGCTATCTAATCAACCTATCTCTCAAGGGAGAAGAGTGGCTATTCTCACCAATGGAGGGGGCCCTGGCATCATGACCGCCGATGCATGTGCTGACAGAGGACTGGAAGTGCCCACTCTTTCAGATGAGAGCGTTTCAAAGCTAAAGAGCTTTCTCTCATCTCGAGCCAGCCTTGCCAATCCCATTGATATGACGGCTGACGCTTCCGCCGAGGAGTACAGGCGGGCGCTGGAGATTCTGGCTCATGATGATGGCATAGACATTGTGATAGTCATCTTTATCCCGCCGATACTTGTGCAGTCTGAGGCAGTAGCCAATGCCATAAGGGGGCTGGCACCGGAGTTTCGCAAGCGCGGCAAGACACTAGTAGCTTCATTTATGGGTTCGCGTGGTACTGGTATCGAGTACGATTCCAAAGATGGTGGATGCATACCCAATTTCACCTTCCCGGAGAATATTGCGGTTGCCCTCGCTGGGGCGTATGAGTACAGGCAGTGGCTACAAAAACCAAAGGGGGTGGTTCCGAAACTGACAGGGATCAACAAAGAAAGAGCTGATGAGATAGTGGCATCAGCCTTAAAACAAAGCTCTACCCGACCCCTCTGGCTGGAAGCTTCCTCCATCTCTGACCTGCTCAACTCATATGGCATCAAGGTCGCAGTGTCGAAGTCAGTAAAGACAGCTGAAAACGCAGCCAAAGTAGCTGAAGAAATTGGCTTCCCGGTTGCGGTTAAGCTCGTCTCAGACAAGATAGTCCATAAAACTGAGGTTGGGGGAGTGATACTCTCACGACGCTCAGCAGGTGAGGTAAAACAAGCCTTTAACCAAATCAGAGAACGCCTTGAGGGTCTGAAAAGAGCCGATGAGATGCAGGGTGTCACCATTCAACAAATGATACTTGAGGGAATCGAGGTAATTGTTGGTGTAACCCAGGACCCTTCCTTCGGTCCTCTGATTGTGTTCGGTATGGGCGGCATTTACGCCGAGTTCTTCAGAGATATTACATTCCGTATTCATCCATTGACTGACGTTGATGCCCAAGACATGGTGCGCTCAGTGAAGGCTCATCAGCTCTTTGCCGGCTGGCGAGGCTCTAAGCCGTCTGATGTCGAGGCTCTTGGAGATCTCTTGCTGAGAGTGTCTGCTATGGTGGAAGACTTCCCCCAGATAGCGGAGATGGACCTCAATCCGGTGAAAGTTCAAGAACAAGGGAAAGGGTATGTTGTAGTTGACGCTCGAATTCTGCTCTCTTGACCATGTGGTGGAGATTACTCAGGCTGCACCGGAGCATAGTAATGTTGAGGAAGAGGATACCGCCTTTCGTGGTGCTCTGGAGCGATCTTTTAGATTACTTTGTTCCTCTTTTCTGAGAATATCGTAAACAACTATCCGGTTTATCCCAAAAACCAATGCCGTTTGGGAGATATTGTGGCCATTGCTCTTTAGATACTCCAATACGGCTCTTCTGGTCGCTTCGGGATTGATCTGCCTCAGTTGTTTATAATCAATCTCGCCTCCCGGCCGGTCGGTACGGTGTCCAGTTCTCATATTTCTGCCACTCCAATCTCATAATATCCAGTTCTAAAAACTCTGGCATACTCCTAATGTATTCCGAGTACCCATAGCTCAGAAACTGTATAGCATGTCTTGGACAGCGCACACTGAAACCTTGACTAAATAAAGAGAATGTCGGCAGACGATATGATCACAGATAGCGCGCCTAGAGGGATTTGAACCCACGACCCCCGGTTCCGAAGACCGGTGCTCTTGTCCGCTGAGCTATAGGCGCACCGTAGCTGGGCTCCCCCACTTTTACCGCTTACCACCGCTTATGAATCCAGGCGGTAGCAGCGACACAAGGTGCTCCACAGCAGCCTTCTGCATCCCCGGGACGGTGTGGCTATATGTATCCAATGTTATCTGGATAGAGCTATGTCCCAACATCTCCTGCACTATCTTGGGGTGAACGCCAGCTCCCAGCATCAAGTTCGCGCAGCTATGGCGCAGATCATGGAATCTGACGCACAGTCCAGCCTTTTAACTATTCTACCAAAATTGTGGCCCAATGTGCTAGGGTCAATTGGCTTTCCATCCATATTTGTGAAAACTAGCTCATAAAGGCCTAGTTCTGTCCCGAGCTGGCGATACAGAACTTGCCTCTCGATATTGTCTCAGATAGAGACCCAACTTTGGTGGAAAGCTTCAAACTCGACGACTACTTAATTTTCGAAGAGGAAAAAGCCAAAATGTTAACTGCTGTCGAGAGCTATTTCCAGCTTGCCGAATCATACATATGATATGTAGTTGACCAGGCAACTTGTGCCAGTGAAACCAGCTCCAATAATTCCAATGTTGCCGCCTTCTAGACCAGAGAAAACTCTTTCTCTCTATCCCTGCAAGAAATCTTTCCACCTAAGGGCGATGAAGCAATTTCATGAGGCCGGTTATATTACCACGGTTAGCTCGCAATGATACACCACCTTGTCATTGCGAATACCGAAGCACCGAAGCAATCTTTGTGGCGCAGGTGAAGGTAATTTTTGACGACAACATAACCATACCTCCGCTCCTGTAAGCGATGGTACGGGGTAATATTCAATTCAGATTCCAGTCACTTAAATCGCACTGCCCGTAGATGTTGTGTCCTACGGCGACCACAGAGTCGTCGGATTTAACTCCTACCGTGTGCCTATAGCCTGCGGTGACCTGGATGATGTCCGTCCAGTCGCCAACATCGCCCTGCCCGTAGGTCTTATATCCCGCCACGATTACAGTGCCGTCGGACTTAAGCCCCACCGTGTGATACTCGCCTGCGGCGACCTGGATAATCGTCCAGCTGCCAACCCAACACTGCTTATAGGTGTTGTCTCCCACGGCGACCGCAGTGCCGTAGGACTTAAGCCCCACCGTGTGATACCCGCCTGCGGCGACCTGGATAATTTTCGTCCAGTCGCCAACATCACACTGCCCGTAGGTGTTGTCTCCCACGGCTACCACAGTGCCGTCGGACTTAAGCCCCACCGTGTGACCGCCGCCTGCTGCGACTTGGATGATATTCTTCCAGTCACCGACATTGCACTGCCCGGATTCGTTGTTTCCCATCCCGACCACAGTGGCGTTGGCTTTAAGCCCCACCGTGTGATACTCGCCTGCGGCGACCTGGATGATGTCCACCCAGTCACCGACATTGCACTGCCCCGATTCGTTGTTTCCCGTCCCGACCACAGTGCCGTTGGCTTTAAGCCCCACCGTGTGATACCCACCTGCGGCGACCTGGATGATATCCGTCCAGGTGCCGACATTGCACTGCCCAGCTGAGTTGTATCCCTCGGCAACCATAGTGCCGCCAGCCTTAAGCCCCACCGTGTGGTAGCCACCTGCAGCAACCATAGGGAGGTATTGAGGTCCAAACGCAAAGCTAGCTATAATAGAGTAATCGTTGTCCATAGTTATGGTGATTGTGGCATCATTTACGTCAGCAACGGTACTCACGCCGCCAATCCAGGCGACAAAGTGATAACCCGCCTTAGGCTTAGCCACCAGGTCGACTACTGTGCCCCTGGCGTAGATAAAAGTCCCCACTCCAGGGTTGGCCACCGACCCTCCGGTGGTGCTAGCAATAGTGAGGTCATACTCAGTAACACTGCCACTACAGCCCACTATCCCAGCCATTAAGGCTAACGTAATCAAAAAGACGCTAAATCTCGCCCTGTAATGGTATCTCATCCTACTGAGCATCTTCATACTTCAACTACTTCGCAACAGTTTCTAATTGCTGTATATCCCCTGTTCATTGTATAACTGTACACTTGCCTTATGGGCGGGAGTAGGGAGCAAATTTAATCCAGATCCCAGTCGTCTACATTGCACTGCCCGTAGTAGTTCCATCCCGCGGCGACCACGGTGCCATTGGACTTAAGCCCCAACGTGTGCAGGCCGCCCGCGGCGACCTGGATGATATCTGTCCAATTGCCAGCATTACACTGTGAATAGTCGTCGGCTCCCACGGCGATCACGGTGCCATCGGACTTAAGTCCCAACGTGTGATAGCGACCTGCAGCGACATGGACGATATCCGTCCAGCCGCTGACATCACATTGCCCTGAGGAGTTGCTTCCCACGGCGACCACGGTGCCATTGGACCTAAGTCCCACCGTGTGATAGCCGCCCGCGGCGACCTGGATGATGTTTGTCCAGTTGTCGACATTACATTCCCCGTAGGTGTTATTTCCCGCAGCGACCACGGTGCTATTGGACTTAAGCCCCAATGTGTGCAGGCTGCCCGCGGCGACCTGGATGATGTTTGTCCAGCTATCGACATTACATTCCCCGTAGGCGTTATTTCCCGCAGCGACCACGGTGCCATCGAATCGAAGCCCCACCGTGTGCCCATCGCCTGCAGCGACTTGTATAATGTCTGTCCAGTTGCCGACCT
>Ga0172365_10001655_pt1 | contig 16151 bp, 18 predicted proteins | sample LakKivSesite48cm_FD_114535 | JGI IMG/M metagenome (GOLD analysis project Ga0172365, IMG submission 114535) | Sediment microbial communities from Lake Kivu, Rwanda - Sediment site 48cm | ecosystem: Environmental > Aquatic > Freshwater > Lake > Sediment | place: Rwanda: Western Province, Lake... | reverse complement strand
TATTTAACCTATTTCATCTATGAATAATTGAATCATTTCGAGGAAGTTACTTGGCCTGTAAGTTTCGGCGATAGGGCACCCCATATTTCTTAATTTATTGATAGACGAAATCGCGTAAGGCCTGAAAATATCTCTATATGCGAGAGGCGAAACGCAGGCAAGCACATGTATACCTTCGTTTATCATCTTCTCGACCAGAGCGTAGTTCTTTAGACTCTCCGGTGTTTCCTTTCCAGGCTCGGTTAGTACAAAGTCACTGAAGATGAAACAGATTTTTTCGCTCCTATCTCCAGATTCGATAAGCTGATCGTATCCCCATTGAAGACTCTTATTCGGAACCGTGCCTCCCCATGTCGAGGAGTCGGCTGTGCCTTTGAACCTCTTCTCCATCTCCGTCGTCGTCGATGTTATCATCTCTATCAGTTCCTCTAAGATCGGCTCGATGTCCCTCTCGTCGGTGAGCTCCTTCATTACGTGGCTATTGCTCTCGTACAGTATCAGTCCATACTTGTCTCGTCGAAGTCCCCACATGAGGGGAACGAGGCTGAGGACGCTGTAGTTGATGGAGTTCATCCCCTCGTAATCGTAGAACATCGTGTTGCTGACATCCTGGATGTAGACGATGTTCCTGCTCCTTTTCCTCCTCTTCTGCATCAGAAAGTCTTCGTATCTTATCTCGTTGATCTCTCTTCCTAGGTCGAGGATGTTGTCCAAGCTCCTGTCCTCGTCGATGAGGTCAGGGTTCTCCCCTGGCTGAAATGGCCTCACATTGTATAGCCTGCTCCAGTCCTCCTTTCGTTCAAACTCCCGGCCGAGTTTAAGGAGCCGTTCCTTTAGAAGCATAGCTAGAACCTGCTGTGTCCTCTCATCTCTTCGCTCACGCATTGCCTTGACGCCGGCCTTTAGGATCCTGTCTTCACCGGGACCCACTCCTATGTCGGGCTTGTTCTGGTACTTTGTGAAGACGTCGGCTGCGGATGAGTCGGTCGCGATGTAATCCTGGTCGTGCCCCTGTGGGTGCGGGATGATGCTGACCTCCTCTTGGATCTTGGAGAGGAGGCTGAGAAGTTCATCCCCCTCCAGCTTCTTATCCTTCTGAAGGTCCTCTGACTCGGCCGACACGAGGATCTCCACGGCTATCCTCTCAGCCGCTTTCTGGCAGTCTACATGTGAGGTGACTACTGCGACGTGGAGTATGTCCTCGAATGTGAGGCATCCTCTCCTCATGTACATCGGCAGCAGGAGTTTACCCATGTTGATGGTCTGGCGGGGGCTCGGTTTCTCGGGGCATTCCCTGCTCTTCCTCATCCGTTCTATGAACTCGGGTATGAAGTAGTGGGCGTAGTGGAATGGGAACTCCGTGCTGCTCTTCACTTAGCCGAGTCTCCTTTCGAGGATCTCTTCAATGACCTTCGTAACCGTCTTCCCCTCCTCCCGGACCTTCATTTCCTTCCCTAGGACGGCGGGTGCGAAGAACCTTATGGCCCTGTTGTCATCCTCGAACCTCTCATGGTACTTGTTGACGAGGCGTGTCAGGTATATGCCTGAACGGGGGGACGCGGGTATCTCCAGTGAGGGGGTCTCCCTCGTCTCCCTGATTATGTCGTAGATCTTCTCCAGGGTGCCGACGGGCAGGCTGAAGGCGGGGGTGTTCTCCCTGAGGATCTCAATCTCCGTCTCCCTGGTCGGGTAGTTCAGCCTTATCCAGCACCCGATCCTGTCAACGAGGACCCTGCTCAACCTGTAGGTCCCGGATGTCTCTATCGGGTTCTGGGTGGCGACGAAGGCGAAGCTCTCTTGGGCCCTGATGAGGCCGAGGGGGAACAGGTGGTAGTGCCTCTCCTCCAGGGGGCTGATCAGGCTGTTCTGGCAGAACTCGGTCGCCCTGTTCAGCTCGTGGGCGACGAAGAGGCCCCCCTCCACCATCGCCCTGATCAAGGGTCCTGGCTCGAAGCTCGCGACGTTCCTCCCGTTTCTGACGACGAGTGCGGGGTCGAACGATCCCATGAGGCGGCTCGGCGTGACGTTCTCGTCGAAGAATACCTCGTGGAAGCTTCTACCTGTGTCCTCGGCGACCTTCCTGGCCAGGAGCGATTTACCGACACCCGGCGGACCGACGAGGCAGGGCGTGATTCCGGTGTCAAGGGCGTCCCTGAGGAGGGCGTAGGCGGTCTCGTACTGCCCCTTCAGGACCACCGGATGCTCTATGCGTATGTTCTCCACGATGCTCTTCTCGAGCATCTTGCGGAATCCCTGCTCCTTCTCCGCCATCAAGGTGGGTCCAACACTGATCTACGCTGCTTGATTTAAACCTTAAACTGCCCATCAACATAGCTAAAGTTTAAATTCTCCGTTGTTGCATAGCAACGGAATCGTTACTCTTTTATCGAGTTAAGATAGAGTGGTAACGAATCACGCGAGGTTAAACGGTTGATCGAGATAAGGTTGCATGGCAGGGGCGGCCAGGGAGCTGTGACCGCCTCCAGGATCCTCGCCACGGCCGCATACGAGGAGGGCAAGTACTCACAGGCCATCCCCATGTACGGCACCGAGAGGCGAGGAGCGCCTCTTGTGGCATACGTCAGGATAGACGAAAAGCGCGTCAGGGAGAGGGAGCTCGTGCACACGCCGGACTACAGCCTATGCATGGACACGCTTCTGGGCATGCAGCAGGCCGTCGCAGACAACGTCAAGCCAGGGGGCGTAGTCCTGCTCAACACACCGAAGAATCCCGAGGAGAGTGAACTTGCGGGAAACATAAAGATCGCCACGGTCGACGCCACAAGCATCGCACTTGAGACTCTTGGAAGGCCCATCACGAACACGGCCATCCTCGGAGCCTTCGTGAAGGTAACAGGCGTCCTCAAGGTCGAGTCCATCAACAAGGCCATTCTCAAGTACTACCCGGGCAGGGTAGGTGAGATGAACATAGCGGCGGTCAAGAAGAGCTACGAGCTTGTCAAGGGCCCGGTCCAGGCCAAGAACAAGGAGGCGCCCCAAGTAAAGGCCGATCTCTACGTAGACGGCTATGGCGTCTTGAAGGACGTCAGCAGTTGGCGCGTATTCACGCCGAAGATAGATGAGTCTAAATGCACGGGCTGCAAGACGTGCTGGATATTCTGCCCCGAGAATGCCCTCGAATGGGGCGAGGACAAAAAGCCGCACATGGTATCGAGGGTCTGCAAGGGCTGCGGCCTATGCGCCAACGAGTGCCCTGTGAAGGCGATTGAGATGGTGAGGGTGGAGATCTAGGAGGAGATGAATGGATGTCCTATGAGGTAATGGTCGGGAACAAGGCATGCGCCACGGGCGTTAAGCTTGCCAGGGTCAAGGTTGCTTCGGCATTCCCAATCACGCCGCAGACGACGATCACAGAGTACCTCTCCGACATGTACGCGGCCGGGGAGTTCGACTTCGACTTCGTCAACGTGGAGGGTGAGCTCACCAGCCAGGTAGTCGTACAGGCGGCCACAGCCGTCGGCGCCAGGTCATTCACCTGCACCTCGGGCCCAGGCCTCCTCTACATGCATCACCCCATGCAGGAGACGGCGAGCAAGAGGCTGCCCCTCGTCATGGCCGTCGTCCACAGGGGCGTGAAGGGGATGCAGCCCGACCACAGCGACCTGATGTCCCAGCAGTGGCAGGGATGGATCCACATGTACGTCGAGAACGCACAGGAGATCCTAGACACCTGCGTCATGGCCTACAAGATAGCGGAGGACAAGAGGATACGGCTGCCCGTCGCCTTCGGCTACGACGGGTACGTCCTCAGCTACACGGCTGAGCCGGTCGAGATACCGGCGCAGGAGGAGATAGACAAATTCCTACCGCCATACAAGCCGATGCCAAGCATACTGCCAGGCGAGGCTGACCCGGCGACCTTCGCCAGGGGCTTCGGCGACGCGGACCCCCAAAAACCATGGAAGATTCACCACGAGGCGGCCCTCATGGCCGAGACCGTCATAAAGGAGGTCTTCGCCGACTGGGCGAAGAGGTTCGGCCGCAGCTACGGGAACGGCATGATAGAGCCTTACAGGATCGACGACGCAGAGGCTGTGATCACCGCTATGGGTACGATCGCCGGATCGGCTATGTCGGCGGTAGACAAGCTCAGGGCGGACGGCAAGAAGGTCGGCCTTGTGAAGATCAGGAGCTTCCTGCCCTTCCCTAGGACCGACTTCAGGGAGATAGCGAAGAAGATAGGGGCCTTCGGGATCATCGACAGGAGCTGCCAGCCAGGGATGGGCGGCCCGACATGGCATCAGATGAGGAGCACCCTCTACGACCAGCCTGGGCCGCAGATACTCGGCTTCTACGCCGGGCTGGGCGGAAAGGAGGTAAGGGTCGACGACATCGTCAAGATAGGCGAGAAGACGCTGAAGGCGGCCAGGGGGGAGAAGGTGGAGCCCCTGGTCGACTGGGTTTGAGGTGATATGAGATGAGTCAGAGGATAACGAGGGCTCAGATACCCCTGGAAGAGATGACGATAGTGCCCGGCAGCGCATGCCAGGGATGCGGGGCCGCGCTCGCCTCGAGGCTGACGTTCAAGGCGCTTGGACCGAACGTCATAAGGCACGGGATCCCATGCTGCCCCGACGCGGTCACGAAGCACCCGAGGGCTGGGGCGGTCTTCGAGGGCGGAGGCGCCTCGCTCACGGGCACAGCCAGGGGGCTGAAGGCCATCGGCAGAACTGACATCAAGGCCGTGGGCTTCTTCGGCGACGGCGGGGTCTACGACATAGGCTTCCAAGGGCTCTCCGCGGCTGCCGAGAGGAACGAGAACATCCTCGTCATCTGCAAGGACAACGAGGCCTACATGAACACAGGCAACCAGAGAAGCAGCGGCACGCCGAAGTACGCGGAGACGAGCACGAACCCCATAGGCCCAAGGAGCAGGGGCAAGGAGACGCAGAAGAAGAACGTCCCCATGATATTCGCGGCCCACTACGTTCCATACATTGCCACCGCCAGCGTCGCATTCCCGGAGGACCTGATAGCGAAGGTCAAGTACGCGAGGGACCTCGAGGGCTTCAGGATGATAATCATCCAGAGCCCGTGCCCGGTCGGCTGGAACTTCGACTCGGCCAAGACCATAGAGGTAGCCAGGACCGGCGTCCAGTCGGGCATGTGGCCGCTCTACGAGATCGAGAACGGCACAAGCTTCAAGCTGAACTACAAGCCGAAGGAGCTGAAACCCGTCGTGGAGTACCTCAAGCCTCAACGTAGGTTCAGGCATATGACCGAGGCGGAGGTCAACGAGATACAGACCTACGTCGCCGAGCGCTGGCAGAAGCTTGTGAAGGCTGACGAGGTCCACCAGGTCATCATATAGAACCCACTTTCTTCACTTATTTTTTAACATCGGCGGCTCCTATGGAGCCCGGTTTCCCTGAGCTCCGAAAGTCTTTTCTTTATGCCATCAATCCCTGTTTAAGTCTTGGTAAGGAAAAGTAGTCTGGCAGGTGGTTTACCATGGAGCTTCTACGGCGTCGCCCTCTCCGGCTTCTTGTTCGAGATGGGGCTCTTCATGACGCAGCCCATCCTAACTCTTCACTACCTTGACATCGGTGCTTCTATCAGGTTCATCGGCTTCATAATATTCTTCCAGTCTTTCCTGTTGATCGTCCTCAGAATGCCACTAACTTTGCTCGCCAAGAGGATAGGCGAGAAACGACTACTAGCTACCGCCTACCTACTTCAAACTCTTGCCCTGATATTGATCGGGGTCGCGCAGAGTCCAATCTGGCTTTATCTAGTACCCTTCGCCCAAATGGTAGCTTCAGGCAGTTTTTTCCAACTCATAACTTCTATGAACTCGAACCAAGCACCACCCGAGAGACAGGGAGACGCTCTTGGCAGACACATGACGATAGTCTCCATGGGGATGATCGTTGGCCCCGGACTCTGTGGAGCCCTGGTCGCGGCCCTCGGCTATAGGGGCGTCTTTTATTTGGCGTCTATCTTTCCAGCCATCGGACTATTACTGCTTCTCCACTCGACGAGAAGAATCGACAGCACGGGTCACGCTCTTAGAAGCTTCGAGATCCCCTCGTCACGGTCTTTGAAGGCGATGTTCAGTGATAGAAACGTAATCCTGCTTGCATTCATAAGGGCCGTCTACTCGATCTCAAATATGCTTCTATTGACCTTGTTGTCTATCTACGTGGTAACTGTGCTCGGTTATAGCCCCTCAGATGCCGCTCTTCTATACTCGCTTATTGGTGTTGCAAATACATTCATCAAAATGCCCTGTGGGTGGGTCTCTGATAAGGTCGGTCGTAAAATCGTCCTTTTCGTCGTTTTCTCGATCATAATCACTGATTACATGGTTTTTGCCTACTTCAGCTCTTTCACGTTCCTCGCCCTGGCGGTGACACTCTTTGGGGCTTGCTGGGGGGCGAGGGCGATCACGGAGTGGGCATTCTTGGCAAGTTTCATCTCACCAGAGATAAAGAGCATGGCGATGAGCTACATGGAGAGCTTCTGGGACGTGGGTGCTAGTTTAGGGAGCTTAATGGCAGGTTTATTAGCTGGGGTATTATCATATCCGACAATCTTTACGCTTCTTGCACTTCTGAACCTCCCGGCGTTGCCAGCCATCTACACCATGAGAAAGCCTTCGAAGATGATCGAGATCGAGCCAAAGCCGATTTAAGGCGGCTGAGATGTTTGAGTGACGATGGCTGGTGAGGGCTCGGGGCTGCTCCGGCATCGCAGGGTGCTTCTAGAGGGATTCCTAGGGCTGGCAACCCTGTCGGTGATGAATGCCTCCTACTCCTACGTATTAGATTCTATCAAGGCGGAGCTTACGCTGAGCTACACGGAAGCGGGCGCCCTCATGTCCGCCTATTTCGTCGGCTACGCGCTGGGACAGATCCCCTGGGGACTGCTCGCGGACAGGTACGGGAGCGGAAGGGTGATGACTCTCAGCGTCGCGGGCGTATCGTTCTCAAACTTCCTCTTCGGCTTGTCGGGTAGCTTCGTGGATGCTACGGCTACTAGGTTCCTGGGCGGCCTCTTGGGCGCAGGCGTGTTCGTCCCCGGCGTTCGCCTCGTCGCGAGCAGGTTTAGCGAGGGTCAAAGGGGGACGGCGCTTGGGTTACTTAATGTGGGTGGGAGCCTCGGCTTGGTCGTGGCCACGTGGGCGACCCCGTTCCTCGGCCTATTCATAGGCTGGAGGCTCTCGATGATGGTCGTAGGAGCCGTAGGTCTCATCGCGGCGGCAATGATGTTGGTCACTTTGAGTGACAGGGAGAAGACGGTGCCAGCCTTCAGGAGCGGCTTCTGGAGTCCTCTAAGGATCCCATCTTTCTGGGCGCTTTCATTCGTACAGTTCATCAGGCTCGGCTCGTATTACACTTTCATAGCCTGGCTGCCGCTTATGTTGAAGGAGGAGTACGGCTTCGGCCTCGTCATGGCCGGTGTCGCGATTTCGCTTTTCAACTTCGCCGGAATGGTCTCGAATCCCCTCGGTGGCGTCCTTTCAGACAGGGTCGGGGAGAAGACCGTGCTTCTCGTTTCATTCGGCCTCCTGGCGATGAATATTTTGTGGCTGATAACGCTGGGTCCAGCCGGGGCCCCAATCTACTTCGCCTCCTTCATGCTCGGGTGGCTGATCAACTTCGTGAGGAGCCCGGCTTTCACGATAATACCCAAACTCTTCGGCGTTGAGTCAGCGGGCGCTACTTCTGGCATTAACAATACTTTCGCGTCCGTCGGTGCTTTGACTCTGCCGTTGCTCCTCGGCTATGTCAGAGATACTACTGCCTCATACGACTCCGGGTGGATCGCGCTTTCCAGCTTGATCTTGATGGGGACCGCTCTCTTAGCTCTGATAAGGGCTCAGAAAGACTTGGCTTGAAATAGTGTTTTAGGAACCTTTTTTAAAAGGACGATTGTTCCTTTCTACCGCAAGAAGGGAATTGTGTCATGCCCTATTGTCCTAGATGCGGGAAAGAGGTCAAGGAAGACGATGTCTACTGCCCTCAATGCCAAGCGCCATTGAAGGTCGGGAGGCCGATCTACAAGCGCCACGACGAGAAGGAGGAAAAGTCTGAGAAGGGCGAGAAGGAGGAAAAGTCTGAGAAGGGTGAGAAATCCGAGAAGGGCGAGCATGAGGACAGGGCCCTCGGCGCCCTCACGGGCGGGCTGATCCTACTCTGGCTCGGCGTCTCATTCCTCATCAGGGACTACGGCTACATAACATGGGTAAACTGGTGGCAGTATTTCGTGCTCGGCGTCGGGGCGATACTTATCCTACGTGGCCTCATGGCCTATGTCAGGACGAGCAGCTGGCGTGCGGCGGTGGGTTACGTCATCGGGGGTGCAATCATTGCTCTCTTCGGCGCCGGCGAGATATATGGGATAAGTAACTGGTGGGCGATCATCTTCATAATCGTCGGCGTCTACATAATCCTCTCAGGCTTCACGCAGAGAGGGAAGAGCCCTCGCCCCTAGAGGAACCATCGGTACAGCGCCCTGTATAACAGGTGCTCTAGGACGACCTCCGGTCGGTCCCGCCCGAAGACCCTGAAATAGTTCTTACCCATCGCCTCGACGAGGTCGCCTATCTCGTACCTCGGCAGGATGCTCGTCGAGACGATGAGGCGACCCCATTCACCGCGCCTCAACTCGGATAGCATCTTGACACCGTCCCCCGTCTTCGCCTCGAAGAAGTAGGCGTCATAGTTGGGCATTATGTATGGCAGATCATCCCTCTGCTGGCCGAAGGCGCCCTCCGTGGCCGTGTACATCTCGACGACGGGAACATCGCCGTACATCATCCTCAGCCTAGGTGCGTATCTCGTCTGTATCTTCGCGACGCTCGTGCTGTAGACGACCTTCAATCGCCAGAGCTCCTTCGGGTAGACGCCGTGCCTCCTCTTCAGGTATCTGGCGAAGCCGGTCTGGACAGGCGCCACCCCTATTATGCTTACGATCTCCCTGTCCTTGGCCTTCCCGTAGATGTACTCGTAGCGCTGCTCCCAGTCGTCCTCCGTCAACCCCGTTTTCAGGGAGTCTATCTCCTCCTGCCTCGGCACGAGGCTGAGTCCCGCCATCATCGGGTTCAGTCTCGCGTAGGTGCCTGAGCTGAAGCCGTACACGACGTCACGATCGCCAATCTTCATCGTCTCGGTGTTGGAGGGGAACTGGAGGTTGAGGACGCCGCCGGCGAGCAGCTCCAGTCCCCCATGCCTCATGCTGAAGTTAAGGACGGCTCTGGAGCCGCACCTTACTATGTCCTGGAGATGCCTCGACGTCACCGGTATGACCTTCGACCTGCCCGTCGTCCCCCTCGTCATGACCCAGGTGAGAGGCTCCTCGGGGAGGAAGACCCTGTAGCCCTCATCCCTGACCCTCATGAACCAAGGCTCGACCTCGTCGTACCTGACAACTGGGAAACTTCGTCTGTATTCTTCTATGGATTCGACGGAGGCGGCAGAGTGAGTCTCCCCATACTCAGTTTTGGCGTAACCTTCGAGGAGCCGCATGAGCAGGCTCCGCTGACTCGAACCGGGATCACTAAGGGATGAATCCCAATCCGAGAGGGTCTTCGTGATTCTCGCAAGAGGGTCCTCAGGAGCCTTGGGCATATCCGTAATACTCACCCAAATGCCAATATTAGGGGTTCTTATGGCGCCGCCCCCTTTTTAACCACGCCCCATCCTATTCACTCCCGATGATTATGAAGAGGCAGGTCGTCCTGACCGTGGCGGAGTCCAAGCGGCTGATAGCTAAGGGCGTCGCCGCCTTGCCCGAGGTACAGAGGGCTATGAGGGAAGGCACAGTCGTCGTGGCGACTGGCACCACAAACTCCTACGTCCTCGAGGAGCTGACTGGGGAGAGGATCGATAAGAGGCGGTACAGGAGTGGCATAACCACGCCCGATGTTCCGGAGAAACATGCGACGCCACAGGGGGAGACTATCCCCGACGTCGTTTTCAGGAACGGCAAGATAGCGAAGGAGCTCAACAGGTTCACCGCGATAGAGCAGATGAAGAAGGGGGACGTCTACATCAAGGGAGCCAACGCCCTAGACTACGTCGATCAAGTAGCGGGCGTCTTGATAGGTGACCCGAAGGGAGGAACGGTTGGAGCAGTCCTCGGCGGCATAATTGGAAAGCAGATAAACCTCGTAATACCGGTTGGCCTGGAGAAGCTGGTCTACGAGGATATCAACGACCTCCACCTACTCGCCATGGAGGAGGACTACGAGGGTCCAAGGATGTGGCCGATAACCGGCATCATAGTCACCGAGATCGAAGCCCTCGAGGTGCTTGCCGGAGTCTACGCGACCCTGTACGCGGCCGGCGGCGTCGCAGGCGCCGAGGGCAGTGTGAGGCTGATGATCGAAGGCGTCGATAAGAACGTCGAGGCGGCCCTCGAGCTTGTCAACTCTGTCAAGGGCGAGCCACGCTACCTACTCTAGGGGTTGTGGGATGCTCAGGGAAGAGACCTTAGGGCTTCTACGTAGATTCGGCGTCACGGCGGACCCCTCGAGGGATGAACAGTACATCGTCGACGCCGACCTCATCAGGCGTATGATCGACGCCGCTGAGGTGGGCGCAAACGATACCGTTCTTGAGGTCGGGGCAGGCGCAGGAAACATCACACTGTACCTCGCCGAGAGGGCACTAAAGGTCTACGCCATAGAGAAGAACCCCAAGTTTCTTCCGATCCTGAGGGAGAGGCTGGGAGACCTTAGAAACGTAGAGGTCATCGAGGGTGACGCGTTGATCGTCGAGCTCCCAGAATTCGATAAGGTCGTCTCCAACCTCCCTTATAGCATCTCGGAGGCTCTCATCCAGAGGCTCATGAGGAAGAGATTCAAGGCTGCGTCGATACTGGTCTCGTCTTCTTTCGCCCGAATCCTGTTGGCGGAAGAGGAGGAGGCGGAGTACAGCAGACTCACGTTTGCATCGAACCTCTTCTTCGATGTGAGACTCGTCGAGCAGGTTCCGCCCTCCGCCTATTATCCGGAGCCTGATACGTCCACCAGCCTATTGACTCTGAGGCCTAGGCGGGTCTCCTCGCCGGCCGGGGCGATAATGAGGGGCGTCATTTTGAGGGGTGACAAGAAGCTGAAGAATGCGCTGGTGGATGCCGTGATAGGTGCTCACTCGGAGCATGGCACACCCTCAACCAAGCGCGCCGCTAAGAAATATGTTGAGAGATTGGAGATCGGAAGGGAGGCGGAAGCATGGGTAGCCAGGCTGCCCCTCCGAAGCCTTGAGAGTATATTTGAGAGGCTTAGATCATTTACCTGATCAATAACCGCAGAAAGCCTGATGACAAGACAGAAAGGGCATGATCCCAACGAGGATGGGAGAATCGGTGTCCTAAAACACAGGAAATGCGGCGCCAAGCATCTAATATGGTGAATAAATATAAGGCTGGAGCCCATAGTTCAAACCTGAACCGGAATTGAAGGCATACGTCCTGCTTAACACCGAGCTCGGCAAGGAGGCCGAGGTGACGAAGGCCCTGAGCGGCGTCAAGGAGATCAAGGCGATCTACTCCCTTTACGGCATCTACGATGTGATAGTTGAGATAGAGGCCGACACGATGGATAAGGTGAAGGAGACAGTCTTTAACCACATCAGGCGCCTTGACAACGTGAAGAGCACCATAACATTGATCACATACGGCGAATCGATAAACAGGAGCTAGCTGGAGATCTAAAGTAACCGCCTCACTGTGTGCCCAGTCACATCAACAGGATATAGACAAAATGGGAGATCATCAACAGGAGCCAGGAGCTGTTCTAGAAAACCCCCTTCGACAACGCCTCTGGCTCCGATAATCCTGCTCCCATGAAAAATCAATCCTTTTATCTCGGACGTTGGTAAAGAGGGCGTGTGATAACGGAATGAGAGAATCTTCGGCGCTTTGGTTCGGCGGGGTTCTCCTCGGCATAGGCGTCGGGTGGTACATCTTCAGCTCCGTAGACCTAAGCCAGAACACGATGGCATGGTTGTTCATAATCCTCGGGGCTGGGGTGATTCTATCCGGATTAATGAGATGGATCAGTCCAGGTTCTCCATTCAACAGGCTCGGCGGCTCCATAGCGGGCGGCCTGGTCATAGCTCTCTTCATGACCCAGGGCTTCTCCTTCATATCCAGCTTTTCAGGCACCGGAGGCTGGGGGCCCTACACAGCCCAGGACATCAAGACGTTCACAGGCGCGTCCACGGAGCCCGGCGTCTACTTCAGGGTCGATAACATAAACGGCCCCGTCACCGTCTCCACCTGGGATAGGAACGAGTACGAGGTCACCGCGGTCGTCAAGGCGAGGGGCTTCTCCCAGAACGAGGCTGACCAGAACCTAGCGAGGATGACGATCTCCATGAACAAGGACGTCGTCGGGGGAAAACAGCAGCTCATCCTCACCTACGACTACCCGAGCACACCTAATCCACCGTATAGCGTGGAGGTCACAGTCAAGCTGCCCTCATCTTCAAGGATCGACTTGAACCTGGCGTCCAGCAACGGCTACATAACCCTAACCGAAATACTGAACGGGGGGACGATAAGCCTCCTCACCTCCAATGGCAGGTTCACGTTCACGAACGTGTCCGCCGACACCATCACGGGCAGCACCTCAAACGGCGGGGTTGAGGGCCGTGTTGATGCGAGGGTCATGGATGTTTCGACCAGCAACGGCCCCATATCCTTAGCAATCACGGGCTCCGTCAGCGGAAGCTACGATCTGTCAACCTCGAACGGCGCCGTGAACATAAGCACGCCCTCCTCCGCAGGCTACAGGGTCGCCGCTAGGACAAGCAACGGCGTCGTGACCTTCGACCTACCGAACCTCAGCTACTCGAGGAACACAAACACGGATAAGTCGGCTCAGACCACCGGCTACGACTCCTTCGCAGTGAAATTGGTCATCGATGTCTCTACGAGCAACGGCAACGTCAGGATCGGCCCAGCAGGCACCACGATTTAAGTCGGTGAGGCGTGAGAGGGCATCCGCCCACTCAAGGTGGCTGTCTGGAGAACAATCCCAATTTTTATTCGGTTCGGATATCGAAGCAGGGGCTAATAGTAACATTTTAATAATGTTTTTATCCTTTACCGCTACACACTGCTGGGAGATTTCCGCGTGTCAAGGGAATTCAACTACATAGTGAGACTGCAAGGCACCAACCTAGACGGCACGAAGACGGTCCCATACGCCCTCTGCGACATAAAGGGGGTCGGCATAAGGCTCGCACTCTCGATAACGAAGGCCTCGGAGATCGACGCAACGACCAGGCTTGGAAGCCTATCGGACGCGGATGTCAAGAGGCTTGATGAGGCCCTCAAGGACCCGGTCAAGAGCGGTCTCCCGAAGTGGATACTCAACAGGCGGAAGGACCCGATGACAGGGGAAGATATCCACCTCCTGGGGTCCGACCTCGGTTTCAGGCTCAAGGAGGATATAGAGCTGATGAGGGAGACCCGGAGCTGGAAGGGTGAACGCCACGCGAGGGGGATAAAGGTCCGCGGACAGCACACGAAGACCACCGCCAGGAAGGGACGGAGCGTGGGCGTCAGCAAGAAGCAGCAGCTTCAGGCACAGCAGCAGGCGCAGGCACAGCAGGAGCAGCAAAGGGATTAGAGGGCTTGTAGATGGGAGATCCTAAGAGGAAGCACAAGAAGTACACGACCCCGCAGCGCCCCTACGACACAGAGAACCTGATGGAGGAGCTGAAGCTGATAGGGGGCTACGGTCTCCGCAACAAGCGTGAGCTCTGGCGCCTCAAGACCGAGCTCAGCGAGCTCCGGCGGAGGGCGAGGGGTATCCTCTCCCTGGGCGCCGAGGAGAGGGCCGTCAGGCAGAAGGAGCTCATGGACAAGCTCAACAAGATGGGGCTTGTGGGGCCCAACGGAACCCCTGAGGACGTCCTCACCCTGAGCATCGAGGATCTCCTCGAAAGGAGGCTCCAGACATACATAGTCAGGAGGGGGCTCGCCAGGGGCTTCTTCCAGGCGAGGCAGCTGATAGTACACGGCCACATTTCGATCGATGGCAGGAAGGTGACCGCGCCGAGCTACCACGTCAGGATAGACGATGAGAGGACGCTGGACTACGCGGCCTCGAGCCCGTACGCCTCCAAGGATCACCCGCTCCGCAGGGCGATGGCGGTAGAGGAAGCAGCTGGAGGAGTGAAGGTTGAGCGGTGAAGAGAAATGGGCTATAGTCCACATCTATAGCAGCTTCAACAACACGATCATCCACATGACGGATGCGACGGGCGCCGAGACCCTCGGCTTCGCCACGGGGGGCATGTTCGTCAAGGCGGACAGGCTCAAGCCGAGCCCATACGCGGCGATGAAGGCTGCTCAGCAGATCGCCGACTGGGGCAGGGACAAGGGCGTGAACGCCATCCACATCAAGGTCAGGGCGCCCGGGGGAAGCGGGTCGAAGACCCCGGGGCCAGGGGCACAGGCCGCCATCCGCATCCTGGCAAGGAGCGGCTTCAGGATCGGCAGGATAGAGGAGACCACCCCGACACCCCACGACGGCACGAGGAAGCCCGGCGGAAGGAGAGGCAGAAGGCCCTAGGCGTTCGGTTGGGATGGATTTGAAGGTCAACGTGCTTGGCGTAAGCGACGAGGTCATCAGGTTCGTCGTCGAGGAGTGCGACGTGGCTCTGGCCAACGCGCTCAGGCGCACGATGATAGCCGAGGTGCCGACCATGGCCATAGACGACATCTTCTACTTCGACAACTCCTCCGTGGTCCCCGACGAGGTCCTGGCCCACAGGATAGGCATGGTGCCGCTGAAGACGGACCTAGACCACTACGTCCTGCCGGAGAGGTGTGACTGCGGCGCGGAGCTCGGATGCCCGAAGTGCAGGGTGGCCCTCACCCTGGACATCAAGGCGGGAGCCGGGAGCCGGGTCGTGTACTCGGGCGACATCGTCTCCGCTGATCCGGGGACGACGCCGGTCAGCCAGTACATCCCGTTGGCGAAGTTGGCGCCCGGGCAGGCAATCAGGTTCGAGGCGTACGCCCAGCTGGGCAGGGGGAAGATCAACTCCAAATGGTCGCCCGTATCTATGGCAATCTACCAGAATGTAGCCGAAATCACGTCGACTGATAAGGCGCTCATTAAGGCATGCGCTACGGATTGTCCCAGGGCAGTGATCCCAGTCAGCGCCACCAAGATCAGGGTCGTGGATGTCCAGTCCTTTAACAGAACCGATTCATGCAAGCAACTCCTCGGCGAGGGCTCCCTCAGGGAACATATGAAGGAGAACGAGTTCGCTTTCACGGTCGAGTCGACCGGCGCCCTGAAGCCTGAGCGGATAGTCGCCGAGGCGGTGAAGATCCTGGAGGAGAAGCTCGTGGAGCTCACCAAGAAGCTTGACGGGGGCGAGGTGCACGAGGAGATACTCGACTTCGAGGCCCCTCAGGAGGTCGGCCGCAAGCTGTACGCCGTGGGCACTGGCGACTTCGACGAGGAGGAGGAAGGCGAGGGAGAGGAGGAGGGAGGACCACCTTTTGAGGAACCCTGAGTTACTTAAGACGATTAAGGAGCTGAAAACAGCAGCGAAGAGGACGGGGAAGCCCATCTGGGCCGCGCTGGCGGAGGAGTTGGAGGGGTCGAAGAGGAACAGGGCCGCCGTTAACCTGAGCACGATCGAGAGGAATACGAGGGAGGGAGAAATCGTCGCCGTACCCGGCAAGGTCCTCGCCTCAGGCAGCCTCACTCATCCTGTTACGGTGGCTGCCTTCGACTTCTCGGGTTTGGCGAGGCAAAAGATACTCTCATCGAAGGGCGAGGTGAAGAGTCTTACCCAGCTGCTCACGGAGGGCGTCGACGCCTCCAAGGTGAAGATACTAAAATAATTTTTAGGCGCCTATCAACAGTGGCTGAAACATTTAAATTTTGACTCCTGTATGAGTGTTGGCGAGTGGGTTCGTAGCTCAGCAAGGCAGAGCGGCGGCCTCTTAAGCCGTTGGCCGAGGGTTCGAATCCCTCCGGACCCGCCAATCTACAACATTAGCCTAAAGGCGTTGGAGGAAGGGGCAACCTTGTCCGGTAAAGGTTATTAAAGTCATTCTTCTTTTTTCAATGAAGCGATTCTCCGATGGAACTAACTCAATATTTAGAATATAATAGGAGATACAAGGGCCCCGTGAGGCTGGTCGTTCTC
>Ga0172365_10001654_pt1 | contig 16151 bp, 12 predicted proteins | sample LakKivSesite48cm_FD_114535 | JGI IMG/M metagenome (GOLD analysis project Ga0172365, IMG submission 114535) | Sediment microbial communities from Lake Kivu, Rwanda - Sediment site 48cm | ecosystem: Environmental > Aquatic > Freshwater > Lake > Sediment | place: Rwanda: Western Province, Lake... | reverse complement strand
TTTTTATCCATCCTTATAATATTCATTTTTTTATATATCAATCTAATTAACGATTGTTTTTATTTTATATAGATTTATATGTACTAATAAAAAAATTATTCAATTGTCAATAATAAAAATTTAAACTTCCCATTTTTTATTCCACAGCTTCTGCTTCTCGTAATTGCTAATAAACATCCTACTCCCACTCATTCATAGTTCTCCCGCCAATGTTTATAAGCATTTTCTCTGGCTTCTTCCTCAGTTCGACCCCAACCATGTGCATGTTTTCCATAATCCTTTCCCTTCCCATAGAGATGAACATCCACTCCACCTGAGAGGAGTGAACCAGGATCTACTGTTACAACTTCTTTCCTATCCCATTTCTTGTCTTTATCCATTCTCTATCATCTCCTTAAGTTTTTACTTTACCATTTCCAACTCTACCCTTACATATTCCCTTTCCAACACCTTCTTTAAGTATGCAATCTCCTTCTTTTTCTACACACTTTACTGTATAACCACAACTCAATAAAGCTACAGGACAATACTTATCTTCAGTCGGAATACAAATTACCTCAACACCATTCTGACCAAAGGGACAAACATTACATAATTTCTTACTACACATCCTGGGAACAAAATCAAAGGTAATATCAAATTGTTCCGGATAAAAATCAGCAATTTCTTCACAATCCTTTATCTTTTCATAAACCTCTCTAATCACCTTTGGCATCCCCCAACCTCTAGGAATATTATCAATATCTAATACATTTACCAAGAGGTTATCTCTAAATAAGGGATTATTATTCCACACATCTCCCGGTAATTCTATCTGTTCCATGGGTAAACTATTCCAAACATAAATTAATTCCTCTGCTCTATTACCTCCAACTTCTCTTATACCTTCCTTAAATATTTCATGATACAAGCCCTTTTTATAATCCCTAATACAGCACCACAATCTTTTCTTCCCCAAAGTAGAAGTTCTCTTAAATTCTTCCAATTTTCTTTCCAATTCCCTATCATCATTTATTCTTCTAATAGTATCTGTAGGATTTGCCCTTTTCCCCTCTAATTGGTAGGTTAACAAATGTAAACCACAGGCCACTCTTACTAAAAGATCTTCTTTATCTTTAAACCTCTCTATAATACTTAAAATAAAACTTATAATGTTTCTCTCATAATGATTCAGTACTTCTAAGGTATTTAAGATATTTTGATAATCATCAGTAATATAGCGGGAAGCAAAAGTGGTATTATCTGAAGATTTAAACCTAAACCGTACTTTATCTTTATCAAGATATTTCTCATAATACTTTTCAACTATTTGCTGGGGTAATAATCTACTTCTTTCATATTCATATACTAATTCAGAAAAGACATAACCTCCTTTATCCCAGACAACTTCAAAAGGCATCTGTCTATCGGTAATATAACAAATCCAGTGGGTAAGAATCTTTTCGAAATTCGTCAGGTCATCTCTAAAAAAGTTAATAAAATTATAATTATTCTCGTTACTCCATCTTCTATTATCTAACCAGGAAATTACTTTGCATATTTTAATAAGAGGATTTTTATCTTTTATTTTTAGCAATTTATTGTTTTCCTTATAATCTTTAACAAAATCTATGTAAGCTTTTCTACTCTATCCATTGAAAATCTGTTCACAGAATTTATAAAAAGACATTTTATCTTAAAATTTAACCCTTTCCGCTCACATATAAAAAATATGATATACCCATTTTTTTCTGTTTACGCTACAAAAAACCATTTTCTACATTATTCTTTAATTAATTATTATGAAGTAGAAACAATTCCTCGCATTATATCTGTTTCTTTTTATTTTCTTTTTCTTGAGTAAAATCTTTCTTAATTTTCTCATGAGTTTCAGTAAGAAAATCAACGATGGTAATACGAAAATCTAAATTAGAAATTATATCGTTAATCTTTGGCATTCTAGCTTCAGAAGGGAATGAAATATTTGCATAAGTTATTACTGCTTTTTTGGGGGAATTCGTCCAATCTATTCTTTTTAATAAATGTTCTCCATACATATTTTCGTCTTCTAACATTTTTTCGGATAATATTTTCTTAAATCTATCTGGATATTTTTTAATATACCTTTTATTTTTAAATCCTACTGCATTACTTAAAGCAATCACTTCTTCCGGAGTAAGTCTAATATTTTTCACCGCCTTAAATAATAAAATAGCAGAATTAATATTGTTATAATCATAAGGAATTCGCGGAATCAATTCATATTTTCCTTTGTTATAACAAGAGATAATTAATGCTGTGGTAGAATAATTCTTAAAAGATGGATGATTGTGATATTTTAACAAATATAAAATTTCTTCAAAGGCTTCTTCAAAATTTCCCATTACTAGGTGCCGTTCAAGCCCATAATAGTATAAAAAAACATAGCCAATATCGATAGGTTTAGATATATCATAAAGCCAATCAAGATACCTCCACCTTTGCTGGGGATTTAAATTACTATAGGAAGGGTAATAACCTAATGGTTCAACGTTTTCTGGATTTTCTGGTCTAGAAATTGGCCATCCTGTAAAAATTAAACTTGGCTCATTAGTTTGACCTATAGTAATAGAAATCTTTATACCTGCATATTCAATATATTCATCACTCTTATAAAACGGCATATTGGGCCATACTTCAAATTCATCTGGATTTTTATCAGTTATCCAAATTAATCTTTTGGTTCTTTCGGGAATGTGTCTCACGATTTGTGGATAATTTCTATTTACAATTTCTTTTCTTTTTGTTTTTTTAAAAACATCTATATCTTCTTTTTCCTCTAAAATTTCTTTATATTGACCATCAATAAAATTATAATATTCATTCATACTCTGAGAGCTGCCTGATGCAAATCTTATTATCTTATTAATATCAATTCCTTTTCTTTGATATTCAAGTAAATGTTCGATCTGCTCTTTAAGTAATTTACAGCGGCTTAATCTTGTCGTTGGGTTATTAGATGTTTTTATTATCCGTTCTGAATCATTAATTATTCTTATTCTATTTTTTAAATCTAATATAACAAAATTTTCACAATCATCACAAAGGCCAAATTTAGAGGGAAAAAGTAACCATTTACCACAAAGATTGCATTTAGCCATTTGTATCACCGCCATTTTATTATTTTTATCATTTTATACTTTATAAAATGAAACTGCCCCAATTTCCCTTTACGGAATACCAAACCCCCCTACGAAAAGCTAGAAAAAGTTACCGAATTATTGGGCTAATACAACCGTTTTTCCCTATTACATTTTTAAGTTAGTACAACTCACCTGACATGCTTCGCGATCAGCTTAAACCAATTGTTAACAGTAAATATATTACTTTTTTCTAAGAATAAAATCCCAACCAAGAAATTTAAAAAGCTCAAGTAAATTTAAATGCCCTAAACCATAATGATTACAAATATCGGGAATTTTTTGTGGTTTATTTTTACTCTCTTCATTTACGACAATCAATTTTTGTTTTGGATTAAATAATTGTATTTGTGATTGTTCCTCAATTGCCAAAGCAATCAACCAAGGATCAGCTTGATCTTTTTCTCTGCCAGGATCGATCAAGCCTGGAAACCTATTAATTATCTGTGAAACATAATATACTTGTTTTAAACTATAATCTTTAAAATACTTTCGTTTTGGTATAATCCATTTTGTTAAATCATCTTTATTTTTTGAACTTGTAGTTAGTTCTTCAAAGACTATAATATGCGATATTATTTTATCTTGATCAAATAGAACTTCGAACTCATTCCATATATCTTTTGAAAAATCTGGAGGATAAAAACGATGTAAGTAAATAAAAGAACTAGAATCAATACAAAATATTACATTTTCAATACTTTCTGACATATACTTTATTCAGCTAGTAGGTAATTTACTTTAATACCAAGTATATCAGAGGCTCGATTATACGTTATAATTTCATTTTTTGCGGCGTTGATCACATAATAACAAAATAATTGCCCCCTTGCATTAATACTTTTCTGTATTTGAGAGACAGCGAATCCTCCTTTTTTTGATGGTTTAACGTTACTTCTAATTATATCCAAGAGTTTAAAGAATTGATAATAGGAAATTAAATGTAGATCTTTTAATCTTCTCAAATAGACTTCGCTACTTACTTTGTATTTTTTTGATAATTTATAAATCTCGTCAGGATCAGTAGTATATATAATATGATCTTGCGGAATTAATAGTGCTCCTGCAAAAGAATTTGTATTATATTCTTCGTGCTGTTCCTCGCTTACTGTGTCTGGTATACATAAACTAGATTGATTTTTTAATAAGTGTGCAAATTCATGAAATAAGGTAAATATCCGTGAATTTGTAGAATAATTTTTACTATTAATAGCAATATAAAATGGATATTCATCTGAATAACTAAAACCTTGAATTTCATCGGGTGGTATTGAAAATTGAAAAACAAATATTGCTAATTTACTTTCAAAAAAGTCTCTCCATTTCTTGTATACAATATCATTGTTTTCATCGTTAATTTGATCTTCAATTGTATAGCCTAATTTCGCGCGTAACCAATATGCTATTTGATCTAAATTTGTAACATCTTGAAATTTTTCTCTATATTCTTCTAACCATTTATATTTTTCTTTAAAATAATTTTTACTAAAGAGTTCAACCATTAAATTTTGATATTTATTAGCTCTTCTAATAGATAAAAGAGTTTCCTTAGAAAGTGGAGAGTTTGCCAATAATAAATTTCTGAAATCTTTAGGTTTCTTTGTTTTTGGAGGTATTTGGGGTAAGAAAAAAGATGCAATTTGCCTTTTATAAGTTTTTGCTAATATTTTTAATTTTCCAAATGGTATTTCTTCCCCGGTATTTTCCCACTGACAATATCTTTCTATATCTATATCGAGTCTCGAAGAAATATCTTCTATAGAGTATCCTGCTTCTTCCCTCGCCCACTCTAAAATTTTAGGATTAATTTTAATTTTTATCATAACACTAAGATATTTTTTATATACCTCTAACGTTATTTTTTATGCTGTGACCTTGTTTTTTTAATTATATTGCTAAAATTACTATGGGTCAAACTCAGCAATATTTGGGGTAAATCCTTGATATTAGATATTTGTATTGGTTAACGTTCATAGTTGCGCATAAATATGATCCATTACCTGATCGTTCCTATGATAACCAAGCCGTGCTCCATTAAATTTCTCACCTGTAGGAGAAAAATTGTATATCTTGTTTACCTCAAAAAGACGCCACTTTGGTAGCCTGCCGGAACTGCTATAGCCGCCAACTTGATATGCCCTGAGCAAATCATCACCGTCTGAGCCCATACCATATGCATGAGGCTCCACGACCCGAGGATTGCCTTTATAGGTGAAACTTAAAACTTCCATATTATTAATTGCATTTATAATTGTTTGATTCATCATTACTTCCTTTTCTCTTTGTTAGTATTTTGTAATTGAATGCTTAAATAACCTTTATAAATATTATTACAAAACATCAATAGGTAACTGTTTCTTAATTTGCAAAACAATATTTTAATCATTAATCAAGTTGATTTAAATAAATATAAATAAATCCTATTTTTTATTTTGTGATGTTTTATTTTATATTATTAAAATTAATATTTCATATCTACTTTAAAATATGTATTTACTGATTTATCTCGAGCCATTAAATTATTTTTTATCCTCCTCAATATATTCCATTATTTCTTCTGGATCATCTAAAGGCTTGGTTCTATTTCCTAATCTTACGTATAGTACTTTTTTATTATCTTTTTTTAAATAAACATAATCAACGCTTTTTTCCACTTTTACTATACAAATTTCTTTACCATCGATTAATTCAAAACTTAAATCTATAAATTTTTTATAATTGTTAATGCCAATATTTTTTTCTAAATAATCTCTAAAATCAAGAATAAATCCATCTTTATTCCCCTTCCAATTAGATTTATAATCTAACTCCATACCTATTACATGATGCTCATCATCAACACCGATAATTAGAGTACCTCCATTAAAATTCATAAAACCTGCTACAGTTTTTAGTATATTAAATTTAAGATCTTTTTCTACTCTATTTTCCTTTATATTCCAACTATAAGTAGATTTAAACTCTAAATTAACATCTTCATCTTTCTTAACTAAATCTTCAATATTCGTTTTGATTAATTCATTTTCAATTAAGCTATTCATAAACTTATTTATTTCATCGGCAATATTTTTTCTTCTTTTTTTTAAAAAAAGTTCAAACGAATCAAAGTTCCAAAGCTCTTCTTTCTCTGGAATAAATTGCTGTTTCAACGCTTTTGGATATTTATCTTTAACTTTTTTCATGTATTGTGCTGGCTCGCTATTTCTTATTTCTTTATTTGCTCTTGCAGTTAAAAATACTCTATTCGCCATTTCGTTTACCATTATTCGTTTTTCATATTCCTGATAATAACCTTTTTTCTTTAATAAATCTTGAGGAAATATATGATGTTTTTCTAAATAATACGAAGTACCAATTAATTTTGAATGTAGTTTGCTTCCATTGAACCAATCAATGGCTCCTTTAGATTTTGCAACAATGAAAGCCATATTAAAGAAGGGACTGGTAATGGGAGCTCCTTCTAAATTTTTAGGCAAAACTTCAAAAAATCTTATTTCTCTATTTAAATTATTAATTAAAGATTCGGGTGTATTTTCTCTTGTTATAGTTACAACATCTTGTTCTAATGGAGTTGATTTCCCTCTCCTGGTATATCTTCCCCACATCATCGCGTTATATAACCAGTACATGAATTTGTTTAATTCAATTTCATTTTTAAATTCACAGTTATTATTTGCTAAATATACTACCATTGGCACTAAAAGAGCATCTGATTTTAATTCATAAGAATTACTCGAATTAATATAAGCTTTATCATTTAGGGTATTCAATAAATATCTTAATGATTCTTTTAATTTCTCCCAAGACTCTTTTATTAATTCCTCTGATTCCTTGTAATATCCCTCAAATTTAGCATGGCCAGTTGCTATGGAGTTTAAACAAGTTATTAAAAAATTGAAATCAAAAACATAACCATTCTCACGATATAAAGTTAATTCTTTTCTAAACAAATCTTTAATTTCCGGCCAGAAAGAACAAGTATATGCTAAAGCTAAGTCTTCTTCAGAAAGAGTTCTACCCTGTTTATTTACTAAATTAAATATTCTTACAATTTCTTTTATATTATTTAATCTTTTCAATTTTTCTTCGTCTACAAAATATTCGTATTCCTTAATATTGTCTAATTTGTTCAGTGTCTCTAAATATTGTAAATAATAATCTTTATTTTTGTTACTAGTTATAAAATTTTCAGCACTTCTGTATTTAAAAAAATCTGTTATTGAAATCCATTCGAGCTTATTTTCCATTAGAATTTTTTGATAATATCTAATTTGTTCATTCTCCACATTAAAATATAGATTAAAACTTTTAATCATATTTTTATAATATGGTGGAGTTTTACCTTTAATAAATAAATACAAAGCAGTTAATCTTTGTTGACCATCAAGCAAAACTCGAGTATAGACACCTTCTGATAATTTATGTTCACTTCTTATCTTTGGAGGGTTCAATGTTTTCCATATTAATAGAGAACCCGTTGGATATTTATAATAAATTGATTGAATAAACTTTTTAACATCTTCAGCATTCCAAACAAAATCTCTTTGAAATTCAGGTAAAACTAAATCATTATTTTCAATATCCATTAGTAATGTTTCAACTTTCATTATTAGTTTCTCCTTTCATTACTTGACACAAAATTTTTACACTTTTTTATTTAAGTATACATGTCAAAGAGCTGTTTCTTTTGACATTTTTCTTGCTGTTCACTGACTTACTCTTATTAAAATAGTTACTCTCCCTTCTTCGGTTTTTTCTGGTACACAATCTATATGAATCTTTTTTTATCTTCTTCAATAATCAATATATTTTTTCGCTCATTGCCACTGAGCATGATGTAACAAATGCTGTTTTTACTTTATTATCTGGGATATCTGGTTACTTGATCACTTTTTTATATCGTCTTGCTACTTTAAGATTATATTGTCAATAGAACCATCCCAATGACATTCTAATTTTAAATATTAATTGTACTAATTTCTGTATATTCTTTTAATATATCCAAAATAATTTTTTCATAACCTTTAATATTTGATCTACTTCTTATAAATTCTGGTAATAATAAAAGCTCTTCAATATTTTTTGGTGGACTATCAATTAAGGACCTAATAGTTTTATTATAAAGAATCGCAAAATAAGGAATTCTTTTGTCATCAGCAATAACCCATCTAAGCTTAACAAACATATGAACATAATATTCTTGAGCTTCTTGTTTGCCTTTAGGAAATTTTTTACTTTTGGGACGTATAATATCTAATACATTCCTAAATTTCTCTGGCGTTAAATCAATTGGTTGTTCTGTTTCTACCTGTTGTCTATCTTTACTTAAATACTGTTTTAATTTAGGGTAATTTTTAGACAATACAGAAAACACTTTTTTTACTTTAATCTCGCTATCTGTTCTTATCATCATCTCTTTTGAACTATTATTAAATGAAAGAACATTTAAACTCCCCGCATACAATATATGATTATCAATAATTACTACTTTTTCATGAGTACCATAATGTTGAAATATTTCTATACCCCTATTTCTTAGATCACAATGTATTTCTTCTAATTCTTTTTCTATACTCATTTGCTCTCTTGGGGGTTTAGTAATTATTTTAATATTAATGCCTTTTGACAAAATGTAATTAAAATAAGGAAGCAACTTTTCTATACGTTTAATACTCATGTAGCCAGATATAAATATTACCTCTTTTTTTGCGTTCTTTAAGTCTCTTATTAAATAAGAGTAAAAACTTCTTTGGTTCAATATAGCCTCTTTATCAAGAAGTTCTTTCGTATTAAATAATGTAACTTCTAAATCCTCATTTTTTGGTACATAATAAGGTACAAGATTAGACCCATCTATAACAGAGTTACTTTTTATCAAATCATATATTATTTTTCTAAGCACCGAATCGTTTGGTAATTTACTAAGCATATGTTCATTATGAGATATTATGGTTAATTTTTCTTTTGGCCTAGAAAATGCTACGGTAAGTAATCTTAGTGCTGCATTTTCGCTTTTATCTTTTCCTAAATATTGTTCATGTTTATCATTAATTAAAATTCCGATTTTTCTTCCTATCGGTGCTTCAACAAGATCAAATATTATATATTTTCTTTCTATGCCTTGAAAACTATGAACTGTTCCTATGTCAATATTATTAAATTTATATTCTCTCAAAACCTCTCTAATGAAACTAATCTGGCTTCTATAGGGAGTTATTATGCCTATTTCTTCCTGCTTAATATTTTTATTCTCAATTAAATCATGTAATAATCTTTCTATTATTAAAATATGATACAGATTGTAACGAGAATTTGATTTTGGGCCTGTTTTTTCAAGAGACATACAAGAATTGGCATTGGATGTATCTATAATAACCACTCTACGTTCGCTTTTGGGGATTAACTTTAAATTATATTTATTATATTCTTGGTCAATTTCAGGTTTTTATCATTTAAACATTTATCATAAAAATAATTATTAATAATTTCAAAAATTTCTTTATGCATTCTATATTGATTATTTAAACCTTTAATACGTTGATCTTCTTTAATTGCTTCGGTTGCTTTTGCTTGTTGGAATATATCTTTGCTTAACCATTTTTTTGCAATAATTGTATTAGCAATTTTTATTGGTGATAATTGTTTTGGGTCTCCAAATATTAATACTTTCTTTTTTGCTAATGAGCATACATAAAACAACATTGGTAAAGGAGCAATACTTGCTTCGTCAACTACAACTACATCAAATTTTCTATTCATCAATACTGGGTCTATAAAAGTTTTTGATAAAGTACTTACTAATATCCGTGCATTCTCTAATAATCCTTTATCTAATTCAGAAATTTTATCGTCAATATTAATAATTTTTATATTTATTTCCTTTAAAGAATCTTTAATTTTTGTTAATACGCTTTCTATTTCTTCTAATTCTAAATCTTTAGGTAGACTATTTAACTTTTCAGACATTAAAAAATTCAAAGATGTGTTTAACTTATCGAGTTCATCCAATAATAAATCTAACTTTTCTTCTTCTATTACTCTTTTTTTCTTTATCCTATCTTTTTCAACTTGCAAATCATGAATTACCACTCTAATATGTTTAGGCATTGTTTTTTTAAAAAAATTAATTATTACATTTCTTTTTTTTGCAATGGATAAAAGTTTTTCATTTTTAGAAATAATACTATCATAGAAATTTTCATTTGAAAGATAATCACTTACGCTCTTTTTAATAGAATTAATATTCTTTTTACTATTAATAGTTCTCTCTTTTACTTGCTCTTTTTTAATAAAAGCCTGTTTATATTGATTATAATCCTGGCATATAATAAGCAATTCACTTTTCTTGTTAGACAATTCTTCTTTTTCTTTTATTAATTCTTCACTTAATCTTTGATATAATGTCTCAAGAGTATATTTTTTTACATTTGATAAAACCGGTGTTCCAATTCTGATTACTTTTCCATTATCAAGCAAATTTTTTACGGTTTTTTCATGGTCATAGTTTACAAATTGCTCGATTACATTATCGCAAGCAATGTTTGTATGACAGGAAACGAGTACTTTATCTCCATTACAAGCAATGTCATTTACCACATTAACTAGGGTTAATGTTTTGCCGGTTCCAGGAGGTCCATGTACGAAAGTAATCTCATTTCCAAGGCAACTTCTCATAGCATCTTCCTGATAAGAATCAAGCTCCTTTCCATTTTTATTTTTCAAGATAAAAGTAGGAAGATCTTCTTTGCACTTTACGGGAAGAAAATTAAAAGCTTTTAATGTTAAAATGATATCTTGGTGATTACAATTTAAAGATAATAATGCTTTCTTTAATTTTTTTAATATATAAGTTGCATCTATTTTCAATTCAGCAGTGGGTATTTCTTCACCATCAAAACCAACTACACGAATTTCAAGCTTAGATTCTAAAAACCTTACAATTGTTGCTCGATAATTTTTGCCAAATATTGTTATTTGCGCAGGAGTTTCATCTATAACTGGTATGTTTCTTTCTATATTAAATTGAAATACTCTTTCTCCTGTTATCTCTGTAACAAATTTACCATTTTTTAAATATAAAACCCTGTCTCCACCACGAGCTTTAACTGCCTTTATCTCATCTTCCAAAGCTATTTCAAATTCAGCCATTAAATTATTAATACTTTTTTCTATTCTCTTTTCAATTCCAAACACTTCTAAATTATTTTCTTCAGTTTTATAAAGGCTAACAGCATCCTTATCAAAAAAGAAAACTTTTAAACAATTATCATAAGGGCATTTATATCTGCCTGATTTTAAAGTATCTGTTATTTTTAATGGTTGCTCACAGTAAGGACATTTTGTTATCATTTATTTCACTTCTTAATAAATAAATTAAACATAGTGGTAACGGGGTTCAGTTTCAACATTTGACATATTATGATTTCTTAAAATCTAATGAAAGTTCGATAATAACACGCCACAGGGCCGTCCTTTGACATTTTTATCAAAACGCATTTTTTTAAAGAAGAATTTCTACCATGGTAAATAGATCAAATAAATTATATTTTGTGCTTGGATATTGATTTTCTGTAACCTCTGACTCCATTAATAAGACTTCTCTCTTTATATCATAAATAAACCTACAGAAATCTAATAAAATTTCATTCCCTTCATATTCAAATTGTTCAAAATATCTTGTATCACCTTGAATCGATGATATTGATAAACCTTTATTTGAATCTGTTATTCTTGGAGTAAAAAAACTTAAAAATTTTTGTAAATTATTAAAAGAGGCATCTTTAGAGGCAAGAAACAGCTGATTGTTTAAATTCTTAAATACAAAAAAATCTTTTTTTGCTCTTAAAGAATTTCTAATACTATTTTCAAAATCATTTTTTGTTAGCCTCGATCCTTCTTCTTTAACGTAATGGCTAAAGTAGTTTCCAAATTTAGCATCATAATTCTGTAATTCATAATATTTATTAATATAAAACTCATGTAATATAATAAAATATAGAACCATGATAGTATCAAATATATATCCGCTTCCGTCACCCAATAAAATAGCAGGAACCAAATCAGTATATTTATTTTTAAGATTCCTTTTTATAAGACATAAAATTAGATATTTATTTATCACCTTTTTTATATGCCTCGGATTATTAAAATTAATGTTAGAAAAGAATGAAGAAATTAAGGGTACCTCTTTTTTTTCATCGAAGATTTTTAAACTATTAAAAAAATCTTCAATTTTATACCCTTTTATTGGCATCTCAAAAGAAAGGTCAAATATCTTTTCTAAATATTCTTCAGATTTAATTATATCCCCATATCTTTTTTTAATTGCCTTTTTGACTGCATCTTTATCAATTCCACAAAAAAAGATAATTTTACTATCTTTGCCTATAGAACTCTCTTTTCCTAAAGTAAAAAATAATTTAATCATTGAAAGCAAATCTAATATATGGTCAGGTTCACATCTATCTAAATCATCAATAAATACTATAAGCAATTTTTTATCTTGTTCTTTTAAAATTTGGTCAACAAGTTTATTAAATTGACCCTCAAAGTTTTTAATTTTTGAATAAAAGGAGGTCTCGAGGTTTTTTTCTACTAAAGCTTCTTCTATCCCTTTTATTGCATCGAGAGGATTAATCTGAACCAACCCCAGTGATATATTAATCCCCTTTAAACTACCAATTAATAAATCCCTGGCAGTTTTTATAAAAACTTTTTTTTGTTCTATACATTCTAATTTATCTAATAATAATTCATATAATGAAAAAGCCAAATTCTGATCTTTTTCATACTTCCAAGCATAAAAAACTATGGATTTATATTTTTTCTTATCTAATTTTTTTTCAAGAGTTTGAATTAAAGTTGTTTTTCCACTACCCCAACTACCATATAGTGCTATCATATTATTTTCTTTTATGTATTCACTATCTGCTTCTTCTTCTAAAAAAGTCTTAATGAACTCCATTTTATCATAAGTGCCAAATAAATCAGTCTCTTTCGTTAGATCAGGCAAAGATTTATTAATTTGTAAATTTATTTTAGACATCTTATTTTACTCCTAATTTCTAATAATTCTGAACATCATTATAGAAAAGCCAATGAAGCGGATTTGTTCTCTAATAAATATAAGTTATGTTTAGTATCCCAACTAACCAATCTTCCTTTGCTTAAGATTACTCCTTTCCCTAATACACAGATTAAATCAAAAAGGTCTTCCCAATTATTTTGGACAATTAATTTATTTGGTAAACTTTGTTTTAAAAATTTATTTAGAAATATCTCACGATTATCCCCAATATTAATTGATGACCTTTGAATGGTATTTAATTTTGATAAGGCAAGTAAAGCATCAGCTTTTTTATCAAAATAATCATATAAAACTGGATTGCCCATTTTTATCTCCTTATTTTATTTAAAACTTCCCCTTACTGAACTTAAACCACCCTGGCCATTTATAGACAACATCATACATATAGAGATAAAGAAAAACGTAGTTTAATTTAGAATGTTCCAGTTTATAATTTAAATTATTAAAATCATTAACATAATTTTCTAATCGAGGAGGAATAGTTTGAGATATTCTATAACCAAAAACTACTAAAAGCCAGAGTTCATCAATATTTTTTGAATTATATTCATTTGATTTTTCAATTTTTGGATTTATGATATTAAGTAATTCTTCTTCTATAATACCTATTGAACCAATTCGCAAGTTTGATTCCCATTTTAGGTATAAGTTATTATGAATCTTATTAATTTTTACTTTATTAACATAATTATTTAATAATTTATATTGCGCGGGAATTGAATCTGAGGTTATACCATGACCATCTGATTTAATAACATATTCCTTTAGTTCATTGATGAAATCTGAGGATTCCCTTTTTTTTGGCAAAAGAAAAATATCTTTAAAATATATTTCGCATTTTATCCCTACAAATTTCTCATTTAGTCTAATTTCTTCATAAATCTGATCTTGTAGTTTTTTCCAATTTTCTTCCATTGCTCTTCTTGTTTGACCCTTCCCCTTATTCAATTCTGAATGATATTCTGTTAATTCAATACCAATTTTCTTATCAGGTAATCCCAAAATAAAATCTGGTGATTCACTAGGAAAAACATCTATTGGATTAATTTCCTGGAATTCTAAAAACTTTTTCAAATAAAATAATTCACATTTCTTTTTATTATTCATTTTAATAATCAAAACAACTAAGAAATCTTTATTGATAAATAAAAAATTCATTTATCAGTTATAATAATTCTCTTTGGTTTTCTTTTTTTATAATTTTTTAAGCCTTCTTTAAAATAGTTTCACTAATTTGCTTAGTTTTATCTACTACATTTTTTAATTGATCAAAGCTATTATTTGTATAATTAAACTTCATACTTTTAAATCAAAATGTTCTCCTTGATAATTCAGTACTTTTAGACTTTTAAATATGGTATTCTTTTATTTATCCAAGGTAGAAAACAATTCTTTGAAACTCTTAAATCTATATCTTTCAAAATCTTCCTGGTTAACTCTCATGTAGGACCAATTTTCTCCTGTTAAGCTAGTAGTGTCTTTACACCATTGTGTTGCTCTTTTATCCTTATGCGGTACCTCTAAATCAACCAGCCCTTTTGTTTCTATTATCCAATAATCTCCGTTCTTAAGTTTTATTACAAAATCAGGATAATAAAATCTCAAATGATTTTCTTCGGAAATATATTCTATATAAAATCCATTCTTTACCACAATTTTAGTAAAGGCTTCCACATCTCCTGCATTATCTAAGAATTTTGCAAAGTCAACCTCATAATTACTATCACAGGGGACATAATTAAAAATACACTTATTTGCTGGATAAACCAATTTTGACCATACAAAAGCACTTGTCTTTGAAAGTTTTATAGTACTCTTCCTTATAGGCTCTCTCTTAATAAAAGTCTTACCTCTCAAAGCATTAACAAATAAACCTATCAACTTTTCTTGAACCTCGATAGAACTCAATTTATAAAGAACTCTGGGATCTTCAAGATCAACTTCTTTAGTAAATAATTTTTCTATAACATATCTTTTCACTATAGGATGAAAATGGGCAAAAGCACCACCAATTGACAATTGTTTAAGTATTTGGTGTGAATAATAAGCAATTACACTTTTTGAATCTCGGGGAACAGGTAAATCCCATTTTCTCTTTATGACTTCTACTCCGGTAAGCATATCTAAAGCAATATATTCCATCTCTAAAACTTTATTCTCTAAAGGAATCTTCAAGGAAGGTAAATTATCAACCTCAGCTTTATCTATATAAAATTCTCCTATAGAAGTTCTTGGACTCAAAATAGGTATCTCAATGTCCTTATCCAATTTATTTTTATCCACAAATATAGTAGTTAATTCAAGTGGTTTTCCGGTATCAAATTCGGCAATTTTTATACCTTCTTGTGTTTCTAATTCCTCAAGAATATCTATTAGTCCTGGCGGACCAATAACTTCAAGTACGTTTATTGATTTTTTTATATTAGCATCTTCTTCAGGGAACATCTTTCTTAAACCTCTTCCAATGACCTGTTCTGGGAGTACTTTCCTTTTTGAAGTATAAGATCTTAACCCCACAATTACATTTACATTTCTTACATCCCACCCCTCATTTAACATCAAGGTACTTACTATTGCCTCGTAAGGATTTTTATCTGGTTCAGGGTCATCAATGGTTTTGGCAAATTCTCTTGCCTTGGGCAAGTCAGCTTTTTTTACTTCTCCGGTACTATCGGTGTGAATTAATAAAACTTTATCTTTAAGATCAGGCACCGCAGAGTTAACATATCTAAATATTTCATCCGCCTCCTTATTCTCAGGACATTGAAAGAATAACACAGGTTTCTTTAATAATGATTTTAATGCCTCTTTATATTCTCGCCATCTTCTTATTCCTGCATCAATCCAGGCTCGATATCTTTCCACCGCCTTAGTAGAAGCAATTTCTTCAGCTTTCTTGACTATTC
>Ga0172365_10001652_pt1 | contig 16165 bp, 10 predicted proteins | sample LakKivSesite48cm_FD_114535 | JGI IMG/M metagenome (GOLD analysis project Ga0172365, IMG submission 114535) | Sediment microbial communities from Lake Kivu, Rwanda - Sediment site 48cm | ecosystem: Environmental > Aquatic > Freshwater > Lake > Sediment | place: Rwanda: Western Province, Lake... | reverse complement strand
TTATTTTCAACATCTGCCAGGAAGATTCCCTGCTGGCCGCTTCTGTTGACCAGGGCGCTCAAGGGAATGAGCGTCGCTTCCTCGCGTCCGGCAAATTCTATCTGGGCGTTGATGAACATCCCGGGCTTGAGAAGCCCTTCTGGATTTTGGATTTCAATCTCGACTCTTGCCTGCCGAGATGTCTCTTTCAATAACGGAGCTATTCTGACCACTCGGCCGCTAAATGTTGTTGCCGAAAAGGCGCTGCTGGTGATTGTGACCTTCTGCTCGGTTTTTAAGCGGAAATAATCTTTGTCGGTCGCATAGATGACAGCTGTAATAGGCTGAAGTTCGATGATGGAGAGCATGGGCGTATTGGGGGAGAGCATCGCGCCTTCGTTGACAAATCTTTCCCCTACATATCGAACATCGCTTCCTTTTTCCCATGAGGCTCTGATCCGGGTGTAAGAGAGGCGAACCCTGGAGGCTTCCAAAGCTGCTTCTTTGTTGGCCAGCTGGGCAACCGCCACCTTGTATTTGGAATTCTGAGCATCGTGCTGGGCCACAGCCGCATCGAGTTGTGAGTCCGATTGAATGCCTTTCTGATGAAGAGTTCTTGCTCGTTCCAGGTCTCTCTTGGCTATTTCCAGGGAGCTTTTGGCTTCTTCAAGGTTGGCCTTGGCGACGCGCAGGTCCGCTTCGGCCTGAATGACCTGTTGTTGGTACTCTTCATCCTCGATCACAGCCACGAGTTGATTCCGTCTAACCGGGTCGCCGATATCGACAAGAAGCTGAGTTAATTTCCCTGAAATTTTGGGAGCAACGGTGAACTGGGATTTGGGAATCAGAGTTCCAGAAAATTGCCCCATGTCTTTTATGGAACCCGTCTGAACAGGCGAAATTTCGACCGCGACAAAAATTCCTCTCTGCCCACCTCCTGGGCCTTTGGCTCCAAAAACCGCTTTGTAGACTCTCCAGCCAATGTATCCCAGGATGAGGATGCCAATGACCATTATGATCTGAGTTTTTCTTCCTAAGATTTTGCTCTTTAATTCTCTCATTATAGTTTTGCTCTTAAAGAAAATTGAGTTCTCATTTTATTTTTATCGTAGCCTTGGCTGCTGCTTCTTGGCTCAGCGGCTATCAACTTTACCTCTCTTTTCTCCAATGGAATTTATAATTCCGGCGTTTTGCCCTTCAAGGCCTGTGCCTTGAACCCGGCTGAGATTGGCCAGCGATATATTATAATCCACAACGGCCCTGAGTTCCATAATTTGAGCATTGGCCAGGTCCCTTTGATATTGGAGAATGAAGTAATTTGTGCTCAGTCCGACCTTGAATTTTTCTTCTTCGGCTTCCAGTTTTTTCTGGGCCAGCTCACGGGCCACCCTGTAAGCCTCGACCCGCTGATAATTTGTTTGGACGGCGCGGACAGCGGTTCTTATTTCCAGGAATATCTGCTGTTCCTGGTCTTTTAGCTTCAGTTTGGTCTGATCAAAGCTGAGCTTTGTCTGTTCGTAAAGAGCCCGAGAGAGAAAACTGCCCAGAGGATAGGAAAGGGTGACTCCCACAGACCAGTTCTTGTATTTAAAATTAAAAGCATCTTTGAGGGCATCTGAACTTGGGCCGGGGACTGTTCCGATGATCTTGCCCGTTAGGGCATTCCCTCCCTCATACAAAATCTGATCTCCTGATATCCCCGGGCTCCAGTAAGAAGTCTGAAGACTCAAACTGGGAAGGAGCTGATTTCTGGCATAACTCAAATTGAGCTCTTTGTTTTTTAGGTCTATTCTTGTGGCCTGAAGCTCCGGCCTCTTCTCCATGGCCAGCTGCAGGGCTTTTTCAAGGCTGAGGTCTTGTTTAATGACTGAAGGGCTGTCAGTCGGGATGATCCTCATCGCATCGGCACTTTTGACTTCCGCCGGCAGGTTGATGATTGTCTTCAGAAGGTCTTCATTATTCTTGACCATGGCTTCTGCTTCCAGAATATCCGCCTCTCTCGTGGCCACATCAGATTGAGCAGTGAGGATTTCAATGGGAGGAAGTGTCCCGGCCTCGATTTCCGCTCTGTTTTTTTCGAGCAGCTCCTGGGCTAACTTCAATGATTGCCGGCGAACCTTCAAATTCTCTATGCTGTAGACAAGATTCCAGTAGGCATTTTCCACGGTATAGATTGTGTTCTCCAGCACTCTTTTGAAATTCTTTTCAGAAATGTCTCTATTGTTCTGGGCGACGGTGATTTCTCTGCGAGTCACCTTAGACCCGAAATCTTTTAAGAGAGGCTGAGTGAAGGAAAAGCGGAGAGTGCTTCCATAACGGGGATTGATGGTTGTCGCTCTTCTGTTGGTGTCAGTCATGTAGCTGTAGAGGCTGAGTGAGAAATTGCCTCCAGTGGGAATAAGCTGGGAGATTTGGAAGGTATGATCGTTTTGAAGCGTGGAAACAGTCTCTGAGGCATCAAGAAATGAATAAGAGGCTGAATTTGTATCTTGCTTATTAAAAATGACCGATAGAGCGGGCATGAATTTTTCAGAGGCGAGCGTTACCGAGGCATCGGCAATCTCCGGGGTGAGGACCTCAACGGCCAGCCCAAAATTGTTCTTTGCCGTTTTTAAAATGCATTCCTTAAGAGAAAGAGAGAGGGTGTTTTCATCTTTTTGTCCGAGTAAGGGGAGAGAAGCTAAAAAGATAAACACAATCAATGCGCCCTTGTTTTTCTTGAGCATCTTTTACCTCCTTTGAGAGTTTTCCTGGATAATCCAATTCATAAATATCAGCAATTTATAATTTGCATAGTCATATAAGTTTTTTATTTGCCAAATTTAGACGTTGAATAAATCTTTTTTCTTCCAAAAACAGCTTCAAGAGAATAAAACTTATTTTCGCAGTGAAGCCTTGGAGAAGAGAGTCTCCGGAATGCTGGCATCGAAGTCGATAGATTCAATCTTGAATTCTGTCCCCTCGCCCGTCTTCAGCACGTCCTTGAAAACGACTACGTTCTGGACCCACCGCTCCTGAACACGGATGACGCTCTTGACCTCGAGTGTCTTTAAAAGCTTCCCGCCCTTAGCATATCGGTCTTCTTTGAGAAGGACAAATCGCTCCTTATCCACCCATACTTTTCTGGAGTAATAGGCGATATCCACTCCTTTGGCCGTCAATTCCAGAACCCAGCAGGGGCGATCGAGGAAGGTTTCTTCTCCGACAACTCTTGCCTCATAGAGCTTGTGAAGCTCAGGGTCTTCCATCATGTCCTCATAGGAGAGATCCGAGCCCATGACCGACTGCCTCAGCATATGCCCGGAAATACTGATTATCCGGTCAGTGGAAGGAGAATATGTCCAGAGCTGGTCGCCAAGCTTCAGCATCTTGGTTCCTTTCTCCCGTGCGGGCTCCAAATATTCGGTGAATGCCCTTTCTTTACCCTGAACCCATGACTTTGCTTTCAGAGAGCGGCTCGCCCGCCGGGCATGGATAGTCATTTCGGAAAGGATGATCTTGTTGCCTGAAACCTCATTCTGGTCTGCCTTCTCCAGAATTGAGTTGCCCGATGGGATTTGGGCTGCTGCCGCAGAAATGAACAAAAAATAGAGGAAAATTAAAACCTTTTTCATGTCTCCAGCTCCTTGAACAATTGCGAAGTCTGTCTCTTGTAGATGCCGATGCCTGAGAACGAAGCCCCCAAGAGAGTAGCGAGAAGCCCTGGAATGAAGCCGATGAAATAGCTGAACGGCGTGACTCTGGCACGCATCACCGTCGGGATCATCACCGCAGCGTTTTTTACGATCGAAGAGACGTTGATGCCCTTGGCCTGGACATAATAAGATATGGCCAGGCCGACTGCAGTTCCGGCGACTGAGCCCAAAAAACCAATCATCAGAGATTCGTAGATCATCGAGCGGTAAACATGGCCTTTATCCTCGCCTATGGCCAGACGCACTCCGATTTCTCCATATCTTCTCAGGTTTCCTAAGAGGCCTGCATTCCACATGACAAGAGACATGGCCACAAGAAAAATGCCGGTTATGACTCCTGTGGCATACGAGAATTGGTCAAGAAGGGCGCTCAGGCTGTTCTGGTTTCTGAGAGTGACCATTATAGGTCGGAATTCATCTGTCTGGTCTTTATAGCGCGAATTAAAAGAAACAGCCATTTCGTCGGCTTTTTCGCGGTGATAGATGGAATCGCCAAAGAATCCGAGGATTTCGCCCGCAGCGTCGCTCATGTCTAGAGCACTTTGGATATCCGCCAAATCGGCAATCATTGCCGTCCGGTCCATGGCAGTGACTCCGAAGCGGAGTGTGCCGGCCACGATAAAATTGTTGATGCTCATGCTTCCATACATGGTGGAGCTGATCAGAGTGGCGGTCTCTCCCGGCTCGACTTTCAGCTTCTGGGCGAATTCATCGCTGATGAGCATCTCGCCCTGCTTCTCCGGCAGACGGCCTCTGACCAGAGCTTTTTTAAGGTCGAGGGTTTTTACTTCCTTACTCGCAGGAGAAAATAAGTTGACGGCCAGGCCTAAGACAGGGCCCTGGGCTCGAGTCTCTCCCTTTTCGTCGGGGATATCCAGCAATCCTCCGAATCGGATGCGCGGTGCCCAGATGAATCCCGGATAACCTTTCTCTAATTCTCTGCTCAGAGCCTCGATTCCGGTCAAGGCCAGGTCGTTTGGAATCTGGTCGGACTCTTGAGCATAAGCTTTGGTCATGACCTTGACGTGGCCGGTTAAATAGCTGGCATTAAGCCGGATGATAAGAGTTTCGCCTCCTTTAATGTAACAGTAAACGAAGACTGTGAGAATAACGCCGGCAATAACGATGAGGAAGGGGAATAGACTTCTTGAGCGGTCGCGAATGATTCCTTTGAATAAAAAATTGATCATGTCTGTTTTCCTCTTAAAGCATCAGTCGGCTTCATCTTGGCTATTTTTCTTGTCGGCAGAAGACTGACAATCGTGGTCATGATGAGGACCAGGAGCGTTGTGCCCATGACCAAGCCGGCGCTGTATGTTGGAAAGAGCTTTTCGCCGATGGCAATCCCGAATTGTTCTGCCGTGCCCGGGAGCGCCCATCCCTTGGCTGCGAGATAACCCAGGAGCGGAATTCCATAGAGAGCGCCGACAAGCGCGGCTAAAACTGCGTTCAGCGCACCCTCGAGCGTGAAGAGCTGGATGACCCTCCCTCTGGAAAAGCCCAGAGCCATAAGAGTCCCTATCTCTTTTCTGCGCCTGAAGATGGAAAGGACCTGGGTGTTGAAAATGGCCAGCATGGCCAGAAAAAGGAGGATGATATAGAAGATTGTTGAGCCAATGCTTTTCATCTTGATTAATTGATGAATGTCTTTGAGAAGAAAATTTAAATCCTTGAATGTCCAGCCGGGGAAATTTTTGGCAGGTCCAAAATTTTTTTCGGTGACGACGGTGGTCGCTTCGTTTTCCATATTGGCCATCTTCTGCAGTTCAGGAAGAGGCACCCAGGCCTGGCCGCTGTCGATGGTCTGGACTGAGGTCTCCATCACCTGGACGATTTGAAGGTCCTTGGCGTCAAAGGTTCCGTTGGCGTCACGCCAGCGGACAGTAACAGAGTCTCCGACCTTCAAACCGCTCGTCTGCGCCATTCTGCTTCCGATGAGAGCCGGCAATTCATAATCTGTCTTTTTCAAAACATAAGAAGGGATGGTCAGCAGCTTTTGCTCAGGGTCGATTCCTTTCAAGAGCACAGGCTGGATTCGGCCGCCGGGATAGATTGTTCCTTGAACAATTAAAATCGGCGTTGCCTTGCCGCTCTCGACAAGATTTTCCATCTCTCCTTCGAGCTTGCCATGGGCATCCTGCAGAGAGAAAGGGTCGAAGGGGTCGTAGCTCTCAATCCAGTACTGGCCGCCGCCGCATTCGGTGTCGACCATTGCCCTCGATGCCTGTTCATCGAGACCTTTATACAATCCTTGAGTGAAGATGATGGCCACAAAAGAGAAGGACAAAACGACAACGTTGAGCCATGTTTTCAATCCGGCTCCTAAGAGGTTCCTCAATGCAAGCTTGGGAATAATCATCACCACCTCCTGCCGGGATTGTTTTTCATGATTTCATCCTTGGTGACTCGGCCGTCAATTAAAATGATCTTGCGCAGGATGTGCTGGATGACTTTCTCATCATGAGTGCAGAAGATGAAGGTCGTTTCCAGCTCCCGGTTCAAGTGCTCCATGATGTTGAGGATATGGTGGGAGTTTTCTGCATCGAGGTTTGCTGTCGGCTCGTCAGCGAGGATGATGGCCGGCCTTTTGACAATCGCTCTGGCGATAGCCACCCTCTGGCTTTGTCCGCCGGAAAGCTGGCTGGGTTTGGACTTGGCTCTATCAGCCAGGTGAACCCATTCCAAAGCGTCCATGACTGCTCTTTTCCGCTCCGAAGCAGAAAAGCCGAGAAGCAGCAAAGGAAATTCCACATTTTCAAAGACGGTATAGATAGGGAGCAGGTTGAATGTCTGGAAAATAAATCCAATGTGCTTATTCCGCAGCTCGGCCGCCTTTCGATGAGGCAGCTTTTCGATTTTCTCTCCCATGACTTCGGCGCTGCCTTCGCTCGGTGCGTCCAGAGAGCCGATGATGTTCAGGAATGTTGTTTTTCCTGAGCCGCTCGGCCCGACAATTCCGGCAAACTCCCCTTTCCTGAAGGTCAGGTTGACTTTATCCAGGGCGACAATCGATTGCTCTCCCATGGAGTAGACTTTGACCAAATCAACGGTTTTGATTAAATACGAGTTTTCCATGGCTGTCTCTCTCTTTTTTAATGGTTAAATGCGACCATGACCTGAAAGCCTTTTCCGGCAAACAGATTCTTTCCCGTTTGGCTGGCATAAATCTGATAATGCTCGGGATTCCAGAAGCCAATGAGGTAAAAACTCCAGCGGTCATACATCCTCTGCCAGGTGAAGAAGCGGTACCAGTCTTTGTTCTCCCAGTTATGGAAGACCATGGCTTTTATTCTATCCAGCAGACCGAGGGGATAATCCAAGGAAGCCACCGAAAACTTGCGGGCTTTGCCCTTGCCAAAAGCTTTTTCTGAAGCTTCGATCATCAGCTGTTCTCCCATGAGATGAAGGCCTCTTCCCAGGTCAAAGGTGTAATCCAGTCCAAGATTGATGTTCCTTTGGTATTTTAAAGGAAAGAACTTGAAATCTTGGTGGATCAGGACTGCTTCAAACCAGAGACCGAGACCGATATCCCATTTTCCATCTAAGGAAAAACGGTTCTCCGCAACATTCTCCTCATTCAACAATATCTGTGGATCAAGGCTTCGGCTTGGGTCCATCCGGCGGTGATGAGAGCTGAAGGCCATTTCTCCCTTTAAAAGAGGAAACTGAAAACGGCCGCCGCATTCAACGGATTTACTCTGGGATGGAATAGTTTCCCATCCCTTTGGCTCATCATTGCCGTAGAGGCCCCAGAGCCAGATATTGGCGTTGTTGAGAAAAGTGTATTTGAGCAAGATGCCATAGACGCCGTCGGTGAGCTGCAGGGGGTCGTTGGGATCGACGCGGTCGAACCACATCAAAGGTCTGAGAAGCAGAGCCGAACCGAAATTGATCTTTTGCAGTCCAAGCCTTGCCTCGAATTGCGCTGTCGAGAAGCGAAGCCAGAGACGATAGGGTTTGACTTTTCCCTGGGTTTGGATGTTATCCAATGAAAGAGCCTGGGCTGAGGCAAAGGCATTGAAAGAAATTTCGGCATCCAGGGCGTATTTTCTCTGGAAAGATTTCATGAGGGAAAAATTCGGAATGTAACGGAGGCCAATCTGACTTTTCGCCGCACCGTCACTTGAAAGGGTAAGCCATGCTGACATTTGGCCCTGAAGGCTAAAATTTTGGGATGGTGCATTTATTGGAGCCATAAAAACTGCGGCAAAGATCAGGAGGGATCGCCAGAGCCTTAAAGTTGTCTTCTTCATTTTATTTTTCTCAAGCCAAATTCAAGAAGTCAGCAATGAGTTCAGAAGGTATCGCACCGCATTTTCTATCTGATTATAACCGTGTCAGAGACGTATGTCATCAGACAACAATATGATTTTGTAAGAGATTCTCAAGGTGAAGATGTCTTCTTTCCTTGATTGAAACCTTTATTAAGGATCAGGCTGGGTGTCTCGAAAACACGCCGCTTTTGACCCAGCGAGTCAAAAGCGGCTCGGTTTCAGGCTTCGCTCTCCTCTCCCTTCGGTCGAGGAACCATGCCCGCTCAGCCTTCAAACGGTTTTCTCAACGCCCAGCCTGATCCTCTTCATATCAAGAATTTACATATGCTTGCTCAAGGTGAAAATGTTTTCTTTGCTTGATTGACGGCGAGGTTTATGTCTATCCTCAGCTCCAATGCTGGAATTGACCTCAGCTTTTTCCTGTGGTATGAATAGAGGGCAAAATCAGAAAGAGCTTTTTGCGTTGCCAAAAGTCATTATTCATAATGCGCCCAATTGGGGCGGCCAAAGACAGGAGAGGCATTTGAGCAAAGCTATTTTCTGTTTCGCCTATCGTGAAATCCAAGCACAAATAGATTGTATCCGCAGATTGGAAGAAAGCTTTTTAACTTGCGTCAAAAAAATTGAAGAAGGCGACGTCTGTCGTCTTTAATTTTTTTTGGAGGAGGTTCAGTGAAAAAATCAAAGTATTTAAAGTGTATTGTTCTTATCTCTCTTCTTCTGTTTTTGTCCTCATTTCTACCCGCCCAGATCAGCCCGGAGCTGTTGGCCGGGCTAAGGGCAAGATGCATCGGGCCGGCCAACATGAGCGGCAGGATCGGCGACATCGATGCTGTGGCTTCCAATCCCAATATCATCTATGTCGGCGGGGCCGAGGGCGGCGTTTGGAAGTCGACGAACGGCGGTCTGACCTGGACGCCTGTTTTTGACGACCAGCCTGTGGCCTCCATCGGTGCCATTGCCATCAATCAGGCGAATCCCGACATCGTCTGGGTGGGGACAGGCGAAGCGGCAGTGCGCAACAGCGTGGGCGTGGGCCGCGGCGTTTATCTCACCCTTGACGGCGGAAAGACCTGGAAGCTCATGGGGCTGGAAAAGACTGAGAAAATCTCCAAGATCCTGCTTCAACCTGAGAATCCTGAGGTCGCTTTTGTTGGCGCCTTGGGAGCCACTTGGGGAGACAGCAGCGAGCGAGGTGTTTACAAGACCGTTGACCGAGGAAAGACTTGGAAGAAGATACTCTATGTCAACGAGAAAACAGGTGTAGCCGACATGGCTATGGACCCTTCAAATCCTAATAAGATTCTTGTTGCCATGTGGGAACATCGCCGCTGGCCTTGGTTTTTTAATTCCGGCGGCCCGGGAAGCGGAATCTATATCACCACAGACGGAGGAGAGAAATGGGAGAAAATGACCGAGAAGAATGGACTCCCGGCAGGCGACTTGGGACGTTGCGGCCTCGCCTTTTCAGCCAGCAACCCTGCGATTGCTTATGCCCAGGTCGAGGCTAAGAAAAGTGTCATCCTCCGTTCTGCAGACGGAGGGTTCAATTGGCAGGTCATCAATAACGAAACCAATATTGATAACCGGCCTTTTTATTACAGCCGTATCTGGGTGAATCCTAAGAATGAAAACATCCTTTACATGCTCCAGACCCAGTTGAGGGCAAGCGAGGACGGAGGAAAGACGTTCAGGCCGTTAGCCATGTTCGGCCAATCGCACTCTGATTATCACGCCATGTGGATTCATCCTAATGGAGAGATGATGGTCGTCGGAAACGACGGTGGTGTCGTCATTTCCTACAACCGGGGCCAGAACTGGCGCTTCGTGGAGAATCTTCCTCTCGGGCAGTTCTATCATGTCGAATTCGACATGGAGACTCCCTACAATGTCTACGGCGGGCTGCAGGATAACGGCACCTGGCGAGGCCCGGCCTACACGGTCAAAGAGAGGTCTCTCTCCAATTATCAATGGCTGACTGTTGGCGGAGGCGACGGCTTCGATGCTGCGCCTGACCCAGAGGATTCGAACTGTGGCTACGGCATGTCCCAGGGCGGAAATTTATACTATTTTGATGTTACCACCGGAATGAGCCGGGGGATTGTTCCCACTGAGTCTGATGTCAAACACCGCTACAACTGGAATGCGGGCTTTGCCGTCGACCCCTTTCATCCAGCCACTATCTATCTTGGCAGCCAATTTGTCCACCGCAGCCCGGATAAGGGAAGAACCTGGGAAATCATCAGCCCTGACCTGACGACCAACGACCCGGAAAAACAGAAACAGCCCGATAGCGGCGGACTGACACTCGATGTCAGCAGCGCTGAAAACCATTGCACAATTATGTGCATCGCGCCCAGCCCGGTCAAAGAAGGGGTTATCTGGGTCGGCACGGATGACGGCAATGTCCAGCTCACCCAGGATGCTGGAAAGAACTGGGAGCTTGTTTCCAAAGACCTGGCCGGCGGCAAGAAGCCGAGAGTTCCTCAGGGAACCTGGGTGCCTCAAATTGAGCCTTCAAAATTCGATGCAGCCACAGCCTATGTTGTTTTTGATGACCACCGCCGTTCCAACTGGACTCCTTATGTCTTTGTCACCCATGACTTCGGAAAAACCTGGAACAGCTTGGCAACATCTGAGATCGATGGCTTTTGCTTTGTCATCAAGGAAGATACGGTCAACAAAAATCTTCTCTTCCTCGGAACAGAGTTCGGCCTTTTTGTCAGCTTCAACGGCGGCGCGAACTGGATGAAATGGACACAAGGATTGCCGACTGTCCCGGTCTATGACCTCACCATTCATCCCCGTGAGAATGACCTGATCATTGCCACTCACGGCCGTTCCCTCTATGTCATCGACGATATTTCGCCCCTGCGGGAGATTTCAGCCGAATTGACAAAGAAGAAGCTTCATCTTTTCAAAGTGCAGGATGCCATCGAATTCCAGCAGGGGAGGATGAGCGTTTATTTGAGCCCAGGCGACACAGCCTTTTCCGGAGAGAACAAACGCCTCGGAGCCTGCATCAGCTACTACCTCATACCCAGCGAGCGGAAGCCTGAGGAGCAGGAGCAACAGGCCGGAGCGGGAGAGGAAATGCAGCAAAGGATGATGGCGCGGATGGCTCAGATGGGAGGCATGGGCCAGTTCCGCGGGATGGGAATGATGCGCCAAGCTCAGACGCGTGTCTCGATCACCATCCTCAATTCTCAAGGCCAGACAATCAGCCGCTTCAGCGGACCGGAAGATAAGGGAATTAATCGAGCCTATTGGGATTTCAGGGAAATGGAGATTCCTGCAGAAGGACAGGCGCAAGCTGGAGAAGCACAGGTCGGCGCAGCCATGTTCTTTAGAGGAGCGAGAGGAGGGCTGACAGCCCTTCCCGGCACTTACACAGTCAAGGTCAAGTATGAAGACCAGGAACTCAGCCAGTCTTTCAACGTCAAGAGTGACCCGAGGCTGAAAATCGACATTGAAGTCCTTAAAGCCAACCGCGAAAAAACGAAAGAAGCCATGAAGCTCTCACGGCTCGTCACTCAGGTCTCGCAGCTGATTCAGCAGACGCAGAAAGCCATACAGACCTTTCAGGACTTTGCCCGGAGCCAGCGCAATCCAAAGATGATGGAGCTGATGAAGGCCGCTCGCGAAATTGACGGAAAGCTCAAAGAATTTTCAGAGGCACTGAGCCCGACTCCGACCAAGCAGGGAATGGCCGACCGCTCCTCAGGATTGAGCAGCCAGGTGATGAGCGCAGTCTCCGGCATCAGCGGCGCCGGGATAGAGCCCGTCTCTCAGGCCGCGCAGGTGAGGTATGAAAAGGTGAAACCCAAGCTGAGCGCATTTCTGGCAAAGTTCAACGATTTCTTCCAGAAGGATGTCGAGAATTTTAAGAAGATGCTTCAGGATTCAGGGTTTTCGCTTTTCGGCCCGTTCACTCCGCTGAAGCTCGAGTAAATAATAATTAAGAATAAATTTAGGGGAGACGATACTTAGCTCTTAAAAAGCCAAGTATCGTCTCCCTATATTAAAATTTGTATTTCCCTCCACAAAACCAAGATTTCTATAGAGAACAGGTAACCTTTGCCTTTCTTAAAAAAATATTAAGAGAGATGAAGAGCGAAGATCAGAGAAAAGTATTCAGCCAAGAGAATATATCTTTCCAGCGGTCATAATCACCGTGAGCGGCTCCTTTGACCTCAATATAGATGTGGTCGATCTTCAGCTCTTTCAGCTTCTCGACAGCCTTCCGGGCATCGGCCACCGGGATGGCATTGTCCTTATCTCCATGGATGACGAGATAAGAGATATTTATGCCTGGCTTCATCAAGTCAAGGATATTTTCGCCGCTCAAAGGAGGGGGTGTCGTAATGGCGCCCGAACGGATGATAACACCTTTAAACAAGTTGGGATTCAACAGGCTCAGCCTCCAGGCGCCGTATCCTCCCATTGAAAATCCGTCGAGCATGATTCGCTTGGAGTCGATGTTGTAAAGAGTCTTCACGTGGGCGATGCACTCCAGGACATCTTTGCCTGAATCGCCCAAATACCAGCTGGACAATCCCCTGGCTTTAGGGGCGATGACGATCATTGAAACCATTGCTCTTTGGCCCCTCGGGGCTACGGCGATCTGATTCCCGTAGCTTTCGTTGTCTGGATTCCTAACCATTGTTCTTGGGCCCATCATCGCTCCAGTCAGACGGCCGACGACAGAATAGACATACTGGCGCTCATCCACTCCGCTTCCATGAAGAGTGACTAAGAGCGGCAGGGGAGTCTTTCTGTCATAATTGAAAGGCACAAAGATCGAATAAGGTTGAAGGCTGCCATCGATCTCTGACCTGTGGGCCAGGCGGCTCAAACTCCCAGGCGGAAAAAGGGCTGGCTCTCCGTTTTCGACCTTTTGCAACAGAGAATCTATTTCATCTTGCCATTCCCCGAGGTCGCGGATATCGGCATAAGGCGTCGCATTCTGGGCGAAATCCTGTATCCATTGCGGCCTGATTTCCAGGGTGGGGAAGCTGTTGCGGAAAGCTTGGTCCTCTGCATATTTTTTGCCCTGTTTGAGGTCGGCGATGCGTTTGGCGAGAGAGTCGAATTCGTTGCGGTCTATGACAAAGAAGGTGTGAGTCTCCGTATAGCGGAGTGAGCCGTTCTTATCGATAATCCCCAAGCTGAGGTCATTCAATCCGGATGCATAATTTTCTTTGGGCAGGGAATAGCGAATCAAGCTTAGACCTTTATTCAGGGAAAGCGATTCTGCTGCAGAGAAGTTATTTTGTCCTGAGCTGACGATATACTTTAGACTCCAAGCAGAATCCTCGGAGGGAGAATTGACGGCAATGGTCAGCACCTTCTCCTGGTCTGAATAAAAATGGGAGCCGTTGAGTTGAGACTGAAATTCCGGCTCTTGAGGTGAATGGTTGACAAAAGTGAAGATAGCGCCTTTTCTTTTTTTTGTCATTTCAGTGTCAAAGTTGGAATCTGGATAAAGCTCAAGAAATTCTCTTTCCTCTTGGTCTCGGTCAACATAGATGACGTTAATCCCCCACTCTGGAACGATAAAGGGCTTGAGGGGCGGTATGATCTTCCAGGGAATGGCAATTTCGTAGATGATGACTTTTTTTTGCCTATCGAGGGATATCTCCAGCTTAATGCTCTCCGTGGAAACGCCAGGAAAATAGACGCCGTCCCTGTTCACGGCGACAACAATTTTTTTGTTATTCTCCGACGAGAATCCGAAAGTCCAAAATTGTTCGCTTTCGTTTCCTTGATGGGGATCGACGAAAGTTAGATAAAAGCCATCTCCGTAGCGCCAGGCACGGTTGGGAAATTCGAACTGGTCGTCAAGCGCCTTAAGCGCAACATAAAAATTATCCGGGTCATAGGTGAATTTGACCTTGACATCGATGTCTGCTGATCCGGGAATCATTGTTCCATCTGGATGGAGATTTACGGGCAGCTCCCGGACCGAATCCCACTCATCCAGCTTTCCGTCGATGGTTATCTCTCTATCGGTTTGAAAAATTTTATTATTCTGGCTTGATTGCCCGATAAACAAAGGCAGAGACAAAACGGTGATAAAAGCTGTGGCTAAATAAAAGATTTTTTTATGCATAACAAAATTCCCTTTCCAAAGCCTATTTTTCTCCCGATGGTCCTTTGTCTTTATTTTCAAGTATCTTCCTCATTTTATTCAGCTCATCTTTCAGGTCATCAATTTTTCTGCCCATTCTTCTTTCTAACCTCTGAAGATTGAGTTGTAAAAGGTTTACACCGGCTGTAATCAATCCTCCGCCGATAACTCCTCCGATGAAAAGAATAAAGCACCCTGCGGAATAAGACAAGAAATGGAAGAGCCCGGCAGGAAGGATAACTTTCTTCCCGTCTATTTCCATCTCTCTCAACTCAGGGCTATCAGGGATGATTTGCTTGAAAACCTCAATCTCCCTCGGGTTTGTGTATATTTTGTAGATGTTTATTCCTACCCAGAGGACGAGAATTATTCCAACAATAATCATTACCGACCCGATAATCGTCCTGACTTGCAAGCCGGCCTCCAAAATCTCTGGCCTTCTATATTTTTCCTCTGATGACATTTCTATCTCCTTTCCATTGAGGAGTTTTCTCAAGATGCTCATCATCTGTTTTGATTTTATTTAATTATATACGAAGCGGCCTTGTCCCACAAATCAAGACGCGATTTTGTATATCAAAATTTTAGCCGTTTAATATGCCCTTCATTTTTTTAATTTTTGATCGTCACCGCTTGAAAATTTCCGAGGCTTATATCTATTCTGGGCAGCTTCTTTTTGATTTTTAGCTAATTTTATATAATAACCGTGCAGAGAAGGAGGAACTATGGAAATCAAGATTGTCAGGATTGAAAAGCCTGAGGAGATGAATTTTATCCTCGGGCAATCCCATTTTATAAAAACTGTCGAGGACATTCACGAGGCGATTGTCAACACCGCTCCGCAGATGAAGTTCGGCCTGGCCTTCTGTGAATCATCTGCTCCTGCGCTCGTTCGATACTCGGGAAATGATGAAAGGTTGATTGATATCGCTAGAACCAACGCCTTGAATATTTCTGCGGGCCATTGCTTTTTAATCTTTATGGAGAACGGCTTTCCGCTCAATATCCTCAATGCCATAAAAAATGTCCCTGAGGTTTGCCAAATTGTCTGCGCCACTGCCAACCCGGTTGAGGTTGTCATCGCCGAAACAGAAAACGGAAGAGGAATCCTGGGGGTTATTGATGGAGTGAGGCCGAGAGGGGTGGAAGGCGAAGACGATATAAAAAGGAGGAAGGATTTTTTAAGGAAGATCGGGTATAAATTTTAATATTTATAATTTAGCTCAAACTTAATCTCCCTTTTTTCATTCAGATGCTTGACTGCGAGGATTCGCTTTTTTTCTGGCTTTACCGAAAATATCGAAAAAATAGAGCCAACTCTATTGTCAGCAAGCCGTGGCAGTTCGCCGAGGCTGGCCGCTGATTACGGCCTTATTGACAATGATATCTTCAGAACTCCCCTTTCCTCCAGGGGCACAAAGCGGGTTGTCGGGTCCCATCGCCTCTCCCAGCTTTTGTTATAGACGATGAAGATTGTGTTGCCGGGGGAGATCTGCCAGCGGAGCCGAGCACTCCAGCCCAACTGCCTGGAGATGTCGTCGTACTGGATATAGTTCATCAGGCCCAAGTCAGGGGAGAGGAAGATGTCGGCTTTGAGCTGATATACGTTTTCGCTTAAGTGCCCTTGGGGGAGCCTTCCTCGGACAAAGTTGAGGTCCAAGGCCAAACTTGCATAGCCTTTGTATTTCAGTGTCAATCCTATCCTCAAATCATTGTAGTGGCCAGAATAAAATTCGCCGAAAGTGTAGTTCATGTTAAAAGCTGCTTGCCGATGGGTCGCAGTGCTGAAATTGAGTCGATAGTTCGCAAAATCATATGAATCGGGAGGCAGAACAATCCCTTTGGCCACCTCAAAATCATCGAAAAGGACTTCGCGGTTGAGGACAATTTCTAAAGCGATACGCTCCCCGCTCTCTGTCCCTAAGCTGAGGGGTGAAGCAGTGATGCGGCTTGTCTCGAGCCTCCCCGCGAGGTCCCAGTAGATATCACCGCTCGCTGAGAAGAAGAACTGGCGGACAAGGTCGCCGAGTAAGCCCTTTGTGGGACGAGGCTGATAGCCGAGCCTGAGAAAGAAAGTCTGCATGTTT
>Ga0172365_10001651_pt1 | contig 16166 bp, 22 predicted proteins | sample LakKivSesite48cm_FD_114535 | JGI IMG/M metagenome (GOLD analysis project Ga0172365, IMG submission 114535) | Sediment microbial communities from Lake Kivu, Rwanda - Sediment site 48cm | ecosystem: Environmental > Aquatic > Freshwater > Lake > Sediment | place: Rwanda: Western Province, Lake... | reverse complement strand
AGAGATTTAAAATCGTTAAATAAGCTTTCTCAAAATGACGAAGAGATTTACTATCATTTGTTTAACTGATTTTATGAAGGAGAATTTGATTCAAGATTTGAGGGAGTTTGGTTTAAGCGAATATGAGGCAAAGGCATATTTAGCTTTGACCACTCACGGTCCTCTACCTGCTTCTTCTGTTTCTGATTTTAGTAAAATACCCCAGTCGAAAATATATGAAGTTTTAAAATCTCTTAATTCTAAATGCTTAGCAGAGTTTTGGAATGGGAAACCTTTGAGGTATAGGGCTGTTGAGCCTTTGTTTGCTCTTAGAAAAATGCTTAACCTAAAGAAAATGAAAATAGACAGTCTAAAGGAAAAGACAAACAACCTTATAAAAGAATTAAAGCCCTTCAAGGAAGATGGTTTTAGTTCATGGTCTTCTAAAGGAAAAATAGCTTGTTTGGAAAAGGCCTCTGAAATGATATCAAAAGCTAGGAAATCTGGATTTGCAATAACCTCTCATTTTTCACGTTATCCTTCGTTAGATGAAGCTTATGTTAATGCTCTAAGGAGAGGGATAAAAATAAAGATGCTCTGTACTTCTACTTTAGACAAGGACAAAAAGGCTCGAGCATTTTGGTACTTGAAACAAGGAGCTGAAATAAGAATTTTGCCGTTAAACACTCAGATTACCCTAGGTATAGTTGACGATAAGGAGGTTTGCATAAGAATTGATAATAATTCTTTAGACTCGGATGTTGTTTGGAGCAATAATCCTGCTTTAGTGAACATTTTTAACGCTTATTTTAAAGAGCTTTGGCCCAAGGCAAAGAAATTTAAGGGACTAATCTGAATAAGATTTAATGCGAGGTCAAATTGTTATTTTAATGGCTACCGCTTTGATAGAAAGTAAAGGAAAATATCTAGTTCTAAGAAGAAGTGAGAAGAATGTTACCAACAAGGGCAAATGGCAGTTTCCTGAAGGTAAAATCAGATTTGGTGAGGACGTCTTTAAAGCACTAAAAAGGGAAGTTGAAGAAGAGACAAATCTGGTAGTTATTAATGCTAAGCTAATTGGAATTCATTCGCAAATTCTAAAAGAGGCACATGGTGCTTTTCGTTTATTTAGGTCAATTTTCAAGTGTAAAGTTATAGGTAAAATAAAGTTATCAGAAGATCATAGCGAATATGCTTGGGTTAATAAGAAAGATTTGGAAAAGTTAAATTTCTTAGAAGGGTTTAATCCTAATGACATAATTTCTGTAAAGAAGTAATTTTATTTCAATCTAGTCTCCCATTTTACTCTATTCCAAACTCTTTCATGAAAGTAGTATAAAATCATAGTTATAGCATTATATACAGTTCCGATTGCAACAGAAATGTCCCATTTACCTGTCAATAAAAATGCTGTAAGTATACTAACTATTATACAAATAATTCTCCATGTAACTGATTTTGTTATAGATCTTTTTCGTGTTTCTTTCATAAATATCATTTATCTAATTTATCTAAAATATTTTTTCTTTCTTCAATATTAGATAGTATGTTTGCTTTGATTATCTTCTTTTCAATTTCTTTTATCAAAGGTTCACAAAGCTTTTTATAATTTTCAAAAGGATTTTCAAAATTTTCGTTAATAGCTTGAGCACAAAAATAACCGCTTCTAAGAGCAAAGCTTATTCCCTCACCTGTACTTGGACTTATCAATCCAGCAGATTCTCCAAGTAAGAAAACATTGTTATTCCCCAAGATAATCTCTTCTATTGTTTTTGGTCTAGTAATAAGTGCTGATTCTTTCTTGCTTGATATGATAAATAAACTATTTTTTCCTCTTAATTTATTCTTAAATAAGTTCATCTTTTCTACAGTATTATTTTTTAAATTTAAAGCAGAACCTATCACAAAACGATTTCCTTTAGGTATTAACCAAGAATAAAAATCTGTTATTTCGTTGCATAAAATATAATCAAAAGTGTCCGTGTCTTTTATTCTTGATATCCACTCTTGTATCGCAAGATATCTTGTTAAATCCTTATTTGTTATTTTTCTTCTTACTGATGAAAAGGCGCCATCTGCCCCTATTAGATATTTTGACCTTATTATTTGTCTTTTATTATTTCTTTCTATTAATACCGATACCCCATTTCTTTCTGATTCCAAGTCTAGAAATTTTGTATTAGAGAAAAAATCAATAGAATCTTTAGAAAGGTTTAACAAAAAATAATCAAATTTCCTTCTATCGATATTTAGAAGGTTTCTTTTTTGTTCTACTTCTAAATTATTATCCCAATCTATAAACCTCATATTTACCTCTTTAGGCTGAGAGTAAACAGAATCTGGTAGTTTTATTTTTGATAAAAATTCTATAGATTCATCTGTGAGAAGACCTCCACACGGTTTATCTCTAGGAAACAACGACCAATCTATCATTAGGACTTTGTAATCTTTACTTAGAAAATTAGCGATAGAGCATCCAGAGGGACCGGCACCAATAATTATTAAATCATAATCCAAGTCTATTTCTTTTGTGTGAGACATCATAATTACCATTATAGTTTTTTAGAATATAAAAATGATAAAAGCATTTATTTTTATACATAAGTTATAAAATATGTTTATGTTTATAGAAATGCTAAAACTGTCAAGACCAAGAACATGGATGTTTGAAATTCTATCATATGCAATAGGATATTTATTAGCTGGAGGTACATTTTCAGTCATTGTTATGACTGGATTTATAATTTATATCCTATGGGTATGCGGCGTCAATCTGATAAATGCGTATACAGATATAAAAGAAGATAAAATAAATCTGCCTCATAGATATAAGATTATAAAAAGAGTAGGATTTAAAAAATTTTTATATGTTTCTTTATTACTATTTGCTTTAACTGCTTTAGTAGCTTCTTTCATGCCTTTATGGTTTCTAATAACGTACTTAATAGCAGTATTTATAGCAATATTTTATTCCATGCCGCCTCTGAGATTTAAATCTAGATCTATAATTGGTATGATAGTATTCTGTACACCAGTACTTTTTCCGCTTATAGGAGCCTGGAGTTTATTTAATAGCATTAATAGTATACCAACAATAATATTTTTTCTTGGTTACTGGTTTATAACATATGGAACTATTAAGAATCTTCCTGATTATGATGGAGATAAAAAAATTGGTATAAAAAATTCAGCTACAATGTTTAGCACAAGAAAAAAAGCTATCGTTTTTGCTGTAATTCTTTTGTTGAGTCCTTTCTTAATTCTACCATTTCTAATTTTATTTAATTTTATAGAACTTAAATTTCTTTTATTATTTTTATGGCTGCCACTGATTTCATTAATATGTTTTAAGGCTTTGAAAGCCAAAAAGTTTGAAGCCCTCGAAAAACTCCATACTTATGGCTTAGTATATGCTGTAGGATTTTTATCGTTAACACTCTTAATAGTCTCGCTTACTTTATATTCTTTGATTTTTCTTGTATTATCTATTTTTTTCTTGTTTTTAATACTAAAAACAAGATTTGATTCGAGATAGTTATATAAGCTAAATTAATGTAAAATTAATTATGGTGAATTTAGAAGAATTCTTTAGTAAACTACTTTTTGCTAGGCAACTTAAAATTCATGAAGGATATATGGAAATATACGGAACACCATATGTTTTCTTTCCAGCAGAATCTTTTTCCATACTTATAGATTCTGTGATTAACGTCGCTGGCAAAAAAGGTAAAATAGAAATTTACAAGGAGGGCATTAGAGTAGGTAAAAGTATTGCTACAACACTTAAAAGAAATCTTAATGCCAAAGGCGATGCTTTATTGGATGTAATAATACATATTGGAGGAATGGGTGGTTGGGGAGAGTGGGAGTTCTATAAAAAAGATGACATTAAGAAAGAAGTTATAGTTCATGCAAAAAATATAGCAACGGCCCAATATGCTTATAGAATAAAGAAAAGAAAGGAACCTTCCTGTCATATGTTAAGAGGCATAATAGCTGGAGAAATGAGAGAAATATGGGAAATTGATGATATAGAAGCAATTGAAACACAATGCATATCTCAAGGCTATCCATATTGTGAATTCATATTTAAGAAAAAAGATAAATTTGATAAGAAAAACAAGATTGTCAAAAACCAGCTAGAACTATAATTTACCTATTTTAATACCATCATCTGTTATTTCGTAAGGAAAGCTTTCTTTTGAATGATTGGTTCTCCTCATCTTTCTGACTTGTAGATTGAAAGATGCGCTTCCTCCAAGTCCAATAAATTCCATTTTTATTACTCCATCAGCTATAAATTCTTCAACTCCGAATTTACCTAACGTATCACCCTTTTCTGGTAATTCAGATGTTATAACGTTCGTAACACCCACATCTTCCAAACCAGTTATCAACTTGAAAAGTTGTTTTCTTATTTCTGAAGCTTCTTTATAATACATTTCAAACACGGCTGTAGAATCGATAGCTACTCTTTGAATTTTATGTTCTTTAACCTTATCTAGTAATGGAGATGTTACATCAGTAATTTGAAACGGATCCTGATATTCTAAAAACAATTTTTTGCTTTCAATATACTTTTCCAAATCCCAACCGAATCTTCTAACATCCTTTAATATATTCTCTGGTTTTTCTTCCAATGTTATAAACATACAAGTCTCCCCTCTTCTCAGTCCTTCTACTATATATTGGACACAAAATATTGTTTTTCCTGTACCAGCACTTCCAGATACTAGGACGGTAGAACCTTTAACAAAACCACCTTCTATCAATTTATCAAGTCCAGGAATTCCAGTAGGTATTCTTTCAAAATCTTCCCTAGGGTTTTTCTGCATAGGGTTTGCTTTCTCAGGCATAAATAGAATTTATAGAAATTGATATATAAAAGTTTATTCAGCAATATTAATCGGTTTTGCTAAAGCCTTAGCTGGCAAAGGGGTTCTAAATTTAATTTTTAAAGTGCCTTTTCTACCATGCAAACCAGTAACAAAGCCGGTATAAGTATTTCCTTTTTCATCTTTCCAGACAGCCTTCCTTCCGATAAGCTTTCCAGCCTCTCTCTTAGACCTGATTCCAGGTACGTCTACAAGAACTTCCTTTGTATAGGCTATGTGATAATTAACAATAACTCCTCTTGGATCCAAACTAACTAATTTTCCAATCATGCTATTAAGATTGATTTCAATTAATATATTTATATCTATGTTATTTTTACTACTATAAAGTAACATATTTAAGCTTTACTTTTTAAATATTTATATGAAGCGCCCCGAGGTAGGCAAATTTGAGAAAAATATGGTTAATTTTACTTACAGAACATTTCAAAGGCTAAATCCTTTAATTTACGTTTATGAGCCCATTATCTCTAAAGAGACTAAAAAATATAGTAAAGGGATAAACCTAGACGGCCAGTCTCACAGTATTTATTCTGATGGCGATACTACTCCAAGTCACGAATTTAAAATATTCCACAGAAGAGGAATAGAGGCATTCGCCCTAACAGACCATGATACTACAGAGCATTGGGAATCTTGTAAGAGAGCGGAATCGAAATATCCAAGCACAGTAAATATACCTGCCATAGAGATTTCGACAAGAGGAGGGGATATACTAGGATATTTTCCAAGTTATGACTGTAAAAACCATCCGGCTGTTAAAGAATTGGCAAGCGGTAAAAAGCATTCGATAGAAGAGACTATAGACCTTATACACGAGGCTGGAGGAATTGCGATTGCTCCCCATCCAAACAAATCAAGGGGCATAGGGTTGAGAGAATTGGTAATATTAAGCGATAAACTTGATGGCGTTGAGTCTATAAACACAGAGGCAGGCGAAAATGAGTGTGAAACAATTGGCCAACGCCTTGGTATTGCCTGTATTGGAAGCAGCGATTCGCATTGCAAGGTTACAAAAGGTTCTGCTTTCACATACATACCAAACGATTGTTACAAAAATTCCTTTGAAAATGGTAAACTAAATAAAGATAAGTTTAGAAGTGATTTATTAAACTGTATAAGAGAAGAAAGACCTAGGATAAAAGAGGGTTTGCCTCCCAATCTAAAGCCAGTTAGGGCTATAAGATCTGGGATTGAACAAAACATTGGTAAGACAAGTTATTTTAATCCATTCTTGATAATGCTTAAATTTACAGAATACTTTCTTGACAAAAACAAAGCAGTTGCAAAAAGATTAGAGACTTGTTTAGAAGAATAATTATTTAGGAAAATCAGTCTTTTTGCGAAGGCAGGCAATCATTGACTCTAGGAAACCTGTTGCTGATTTTTCATCATACTTTCCTTCAAGCTTTTTTTCAGCGACTACTGGTTTTCCATGCTCGTCAAATTCTCCTTGAGGAGCTGCTGGGCTATGATACGCTACTGCAACGCGGGCTATTTGACTTCCGTTTTGGGATTTTTCGATTCCACCTACAGCATAAACATTAATATCCCATGGTAACTTGTCGTATTTCTTAACGATAACTTCATTGTCACTTAATCCTAAAACTTTTTTAACTTTAGAAAAATATTCTTCATGAATTATACCGTTTAAGGGGTTTGAAATAGATGCTCCAGTCTTGGGCATAGTCATATATTGTAGTATGAAAAGAAAAAGATTTAATTCTTTTCTTTAGTAGCTATCTAGAAAATGTATAGTTCTTTGCGTCCAAAGGACTTGAGATTTCTTTTGCTGCGTCGTCAGCGCTGATTTCGTTGGTGGCAAGCTTTCCTAAAAGGCCTTTTGCTTTGTTAGCATCTATTTCCCCCATCAATGATTTTTCAACAGTATTTCTCATCACTCCGCATACATCATCATTAAACTTTTTCACATCATTGTCTTTTTCCATTAATCCTATCTCTGTACCACCAACTCCAAGATTACCCTCTCCTCTTATCATGGCTTCTAAACCAACGTACAAGCCATCTTCCAAACTTATATTATCTCTTTTATGAGAAGGCAGTAAACTGTAATACCTACCTAAAACAGGTGCTCCTAGATCAGAACCTGAACCTAGTATATTGAATGGCTGACCTATGTTATCAACAACTGAAGGGGGTTGGACTGTATACATCTTCATTTCTTTTGATTTTTGATCATAACCACCAAATAGCATCTGAGTTCTAAAAGCTGGTTCTGTTGGAGGAGTATCAAATCTTGAAAAGTTTCTAACAGAATATAATGCATCATTCATAACTTTTTCAGCTAAAGGAACTCCATTTCTCATTCCAGAATGAAGTTCTGATAGTTTTATGCCATATCTCTTAACAAGACCATCTTCTAACTTTTCAAGATAAGTTTTATAAAAAGCTTCTTCTTTAAAATTTTCCAATTCTTTGTTCAAATCCCTAATAATGGGGACTTGCGCCCATTTCTCTTCTATTCCTACTATATTTGCCAAATCTCCAGTTCCCATAACAGCGTAAGGACCCTTTGTATTCAACTTAGAAGCTGTATCAACAACTCTACTACCATACGTAATTCTCCTATCTGTTAAGGGTATCATTCTTTCAGGATTACATCTTATAAATTCAACACAGGTCAAATTATCACTAACATTATTTACTACCGGAAAGTATTTAAAACCATGACGATGAATCTTCATTATATTTTTATAATTACTGGTAATAAGAAATTTTTTTACTATTTCTAGTGGTAAACTACTTTTTACTTTTGGACTTCTTTTCTTTATCGGGTTTAGTTTCTTTTACTTCGGTTAAAGAAACTTCTTTAACAGGTTCGATAAATCTTCTAACATCATTAATAAATCTTCTAACATATTCCTTGCTTGTGTAAATTTCACCCTCTGTTATTTTATCCAATTTCTTGTCTTCAAGCATCTTTCTCATTGATATGACCTTTTCGAAGATATCAGAGTAAAGAGGACTTACCAAGCCAGCCTCGACCAGATATTTCTTGAACGCTTCCGGTAGTTTTTCTGGCTCAGGTGGAAGTTTTTTCAAGGATTTTAAGGCAGCTACAGAGGCTTGGACCATAACCTCGTAATTTCTTTTTATGTCCTCTTCCTTTCTCTTAGTTTCAAGGTCCTTTAAAAGCTTCTCGAATCTTTCAACATATTTTTCAGTTTTTTGTATCCACTCGTCAACTTCTTGACCTGAAACTTCGTTTATCTCCTTATACTCTACTTTTTTTCTGAAAACGACCATGTCTTCAAGCATTTTCGCGTACTCTTCTTCTAGAAGGCCAGTTTCGACAAGATGCTTCCTTACCTCGTCTGCAGCAAGTTTTGGAACAGGCGGTCCTACTCCTACATACATAAGAACAGCCTGAGCAGCATCTAACATAGCATAATAAAGGTCTTCTGCAATTATGTAGACTTTAACATTTTTTACCCTTTTTAACCTTCCTGGTACAGAGTCTATTCTTGTGTGCGCAGCTTCAGGAGTAATTGGGAACTCTCCCCACTCTAAAAGCTTTCTCATAGGGATAAAGAATCCCGTGTCATAAATGGCATAACCTTCTCTTATAATATTAAAAAACAACGGATGCGTATACCTTATTCCCTTTATAAATTCTGTTAAGGCTAAAATAGGCTGCGGGTGAAGTCTTGGGTCAATTGAAGACGCCACAGAGTATATATCCTTATCAATCTTCTCTCTTATCTCCTCAAATTTCTTAAGGGGCATTTTTGTGTCATCAAATATTATATAAATGTCTACATCCGACTTTCCAGTACCCTCTCCTCGTAAGAATGAGCCAAAGACTATTATGGACTTTATATAATCCCTAAACATGCCTAAAATCTTGTTTTTAAAATCTTCAGAAGATTTAAGCCTGGTTTCTAAAGAAAACTTCTTAATCTTCTTCCCAATGTTCTTTTCAGGCATTTATTATCACTAATTAGTAAAAATATTATCTTAACTATTTATACTTTTCCTTTTTCCACTCTTCTCCTTTACCCTTTCTAACTGCCTCGCTACTTAGAAAAGTGTATTCCTCCTCTGGGACAAGTAACATACCTTTTAAAGGGTCTAAAGCATGCTCTCTGATTGCAACTTCTTGCCTTGCTATCTCTGGTCCATGCTCTTTCATTCCATAGAACTCCAATGGAAGGTTTTTGGGTTCAACATCCTTTTCCAAATACCATTTTAGAAGTCTTAAAACAATTGCAGTTTGGTCTCTAGGTGCGGATCCCCTTTCGAATATGAGATATCCATCCTTAAAACCCTTTTTTCTCATTTCAAATAATCTTTCATAAATCCATAGTTGTTCCTTAGAGCCTAGAGGTATAGGCATGTGTGCAGGGACATGGGGCGTTGGAAAGCCTAGATGACAAACCTTTATAATGTCCATAAAACCATAGGGAATCGATTCTATCTCTTTTGCAGGATCTATGTTTTGAGACATTACATGCTCAAAATCGAAGCAAACTCCAACATACTTTGACTTTATAGCCTTGCATAAAAAAATCATGTCTCTTGGCCTTACTATTCTATAATAACCTTCTATACCGCCACTTCCCATTTGCGTCTCAAAAACAAAAGTGAGCTTGTACTTTTCTAACAAAGGTTTAGGATCTGGGAAGTCTTTTTCCTTTGGACTGAAATGGCCCCATATATATTTCGCAGAAACAGCAGGAACCCATTTTTTTGTCTCATCTGGCTTCGGTAGATCATCATCTTTTACGCTTTTTCCAACTATACTTTCCCATAAAGGGTCTTTATTTTCTTGCATCCATTTAGCAATTATAAAGTAAGCTAGTCTTTCAGAGCCATAAGTTAAATCGCTTGCTGAAACAAAGTTCAATAATCTTGTTTTGAAAAATTCCCTTACATAATTCTCTATCTCTCCTTCACTTATATCTTGCAATTCAGGATTTTCCTCTTTTTTCCTTTTCTGTTCTATAAGCTGGGCTTCGGTCATCTGTTTAATTGTAAGGCTAGAATAACCATGCATAAATATGGATGTTATGAAATCTTGGTTAACTGCCCAGTTTAAGATATCTTTATTATCGTTTAAAAATTCCTTTAAACTTCTACCCCAGAAATCCACCAATCTCGTTGGTTGCAAGTGCATTCCCAATCTTATAAAAGGTGCGGTTTCTGAGGGGTGGACATTTACATAATCTGCACCAATCTTACCGCATCCGTTTATATGCTCTATCAATCTTTGATGAGCATGGACATACTCGGTTTCAATGGCAGAATCAAGCATAGATATTGGCTTTTCAACTCCTCCCATTGCATACGATTCTCCATGAACTCCAAACTTTATTCCTAAATCTCTTATTTTTTTTACTTCTTTTTCTAAATTAGGTTCTATAAACTCTGTGATAGACTCGATATCAATCTGAGTAAAATTTACTCCTTCCAAACCCCCTCTAAATATTTTTCTAGGTAGAGTGATGTACTGCTCCTTTTCTGATTGCTCAGCTGTCATGAACATTCCGCTGGAAACGCCGATTGTATAGCTCATTACATAACACGCATCCTCGTTTTAAGAAAATCTACAATGTTAACGAAATTAGCCCCGGCGACGGTTGAGTAATGTTTGGATATTCTCTCTCTGAAATCTTTTTCATAGGGTCCTGGCTTAAAAAACCTAAAGTTTCCGAACTTGGGAAGTTTTATTTTATGTAAAAAGTCTGTATAAACATTAAAGCTTTCTCTTAGCCCCCTTATGTATTCTTTAGAACCGCCTAATTCCTTCTTAGGATAAAGATTTGGAAATTCATCCATGACTATTTCTTTCATGCTCTTTTCTTCTAGACTGGTTCCAAGCATTTCATCAATATACCATTCTAGCTCCATATTCCTGCATTCTAGCTCTAGTAGTTTAAGGAGTAATATATTTTGAGACAAGACACATGTTTTAATGGTGAATGTTATATCTTCCAATTCCCCGCTAGGCAGTCTGGTTCCTACTCTCATGACATTAAAATCTAAGAAAAGGTAGTATAATTCATATGGATCTAATCCCCTTTCCTTTCTTTTCCATATTTCTAAAATTTTTTCTTCAACTATCTGATCTGCAAGTGTTCTATCCTCTAAATTTATAGAGCCACAATGAGGGCATTCAATAGTGCCTGATGGGAAATATTTTTTACATTTTAGACAATATTTTTTATTATTCCTTAGCCAGGGGTATAGAGAGGGCATAGCTAAATAATATTTTTCACCGCCCATTCCAAAAATCAAATGGTTTCTTAGGAAATCATCATAAGGATTCACTGCAAAATCTTTTTTAATTTCCTCAGCAGGTCTTCTGGGTTCTGCAGCTCTTAGTATCCTCCACGCAAAAAATCTTATGTTGTTTGCAAATGTGGCCATACCTGTTATATCTGCAAATGACTCGAGAGTGGACTTCCTCACACCTCCTCTTTCCCCTCCTAATCTTGTCATTTTAAATCTTGCTATGTATGGTTTCAACCACTCTTTGTATTCGTTAATGGTTTTTCTCCTGGCCTCTACTTGACCTCTTATGGTTATGTATCTTTCTTTTACAACGTCCGAAAAAGTTTTTTTCCAATTCTTGTATAATTTAATTTTAGTAACAAGTATGACAGCTTCTGCTCTTGAGATATCAAGTTTCTTTTGGACTTTTCCAGGTTCGTCATCATCGTCCGATAGTCTCATAAAATCAGCGATTATGGTCGGCCATCTTGGGGCTATGGAACGCATACTTATCGGCTGACCGGGCATGTCGGTGTGAACATCAACTTGGTCAACGAACAAGGCCTTCAAAGAGTGTTCGTCTTTATTTTCAAAATATTTCATGATTTCTCTATATTTTCTCAAATCATGGTTCATAAGTTCGTAATCAGCAACTGCTTGGGCAGCAGAAGCCAGACCTGTTTTAATTGTTGATTCAAGCATTTGCTTAGTTGCTATGGTTCTATCATAATATTCCTTATTTGTAGGCGAGACTTCTATCCACTCGTCTGCTTTTATAACCGTCCAACCCCATTTGGGAAGTTGGAAGCATAAACCATAATAAACACCAGCAGCCTCTCCAGGCTTTGCTGTGTAATTTACTTCTATTCCTTTGTTGTCATTCTCTTCTACACCCACAGGATCGACTGGTAATATACAAACATAATAACCTAAAGTAGGCAAATTAGGTCCAGCTATATTTGCAATTTTAGCTAAATCATAAATTTCTTTATCTGCCATGAAATCATCCAAATATAAGTAAGCCTATTCCTATTAAAATAAGCAAAACCCCTATCAATACTCCACTAAGGGTCATGCCTGAATGTTGATAGGACGTTGTATCAGGAAAAAATTTTAATATAGCAAAGCCAAAAACAGCTAAAATTAATCCTACTATCTTGTAAATCATATTAATAATTTAATAACGGTGCTTTTATAACTTTATACTTTAAATTTTGAATTTTACAATATCTTATTATGAGAAAACAGAAGTATACAAAATGTTACAAGTGTGGTAAAAGGGCAAGATTATTAAAATGTAGTCATTGTGAAAAGTATTATTGTGATGAACATTCTGATCCTAAAATTCCTTTAACCCCAAACATAGTATTTAATGAAAAAGACCCTGTTCTCAAACAATTATACGAAAAAGAATGGAGAAAAGGTGGTCATGTCTGTGTTCCATATGGAGAATGGAAGTTAAATGAAGCGAAAAAACAAAAAGAAATAGACAACGAAACTTTAAGCAAAGCATTAGATTCTTTAGAAAAATTGTCTCCTAAGGTATCTTATGAAAGATTTGAACCGATTAAGACACCTTCATTCAGACATTCATATCGTCCAGGATATCATAAACCAAGTCTAAGAATGCCAAAAGTTCACGTTGGTGGAAGAGTAGGTGGTTTATTAGTAGTATTGCTATGCCTTGGATTTTATTTCTTATTTCCATTAAATACCTTTTTAGGTATGGCAGCACCTGGCGCTCCTTCTGACTTTTTTGGAAATCCAACAGATACTCCAATGAGTTTATTAGGCGTAACTTTTGTAGCACCAAAGATTACTCTTTCAAATTTGTTTCCCGTATGTTCAAACTGGTTTTTGGGCATGATGCCAGGATGCGATATGATAGTTTTTATGTCTTATGCTATATTTGTAATAGCATTTATCGGAATGATATATTTAATTAAAGGCTAAATTAACACGTAATGAATAACCCTACTGCTAATATTACTGCTCCTGCACTGCCAGCAAACTCTCCAAAAGGTAGATGAATTGTTAGTTTGCCGCCAAAGCCACCAACCAGCAAAAACAAACCAATTACTATTGCAAGACCACAAGTCATTTTAATTCCTCCTTAATTATTTTAAGGAGAGAGAAGGAGTTAGTTCCCACCATAATGTGTATCCGTTGATATATTAATATACTACTATAAAATTTTTTATAATGGTTATGTTCTTTTTAAAATATTAAATAACCCTTAAATCCTGATTTTTAGAAAGACAAAGTTTCTTATCTGCCTCTAATCTATAGTTTTATAGAAGTGTTTTAAGTATAAAGTGATAAATTAACGTTATAATCACCTCAAGAATTTAATATAAGTTTATAAAAACGTTTATATAATAAATAGTTATGGTTTGGGCAAGAACAAAGCTAATGATTCATGATGATTTACTTAAACCTCTTCCTAGGATGACCATAAGATTTTCAGGACCCAACCCAGAAAAATTCTATAAGGAAATATATAACTTAATTATAATGTCCTTTAGGGTTCCTGAGCATGCCGTTCAAGAAAGAGATTTCACTTGGACCAAAGGCGACCCAGAAAAATTCAGCGCCAGATGGGAGGTAAACAAAGATTTGGACAAGTTTTCATATTATTGGATTGGTGTTGTTCTCAGTGGAGAAATGAGCAAAGGGCACGGTAGAGCCGATATAACAGTAGAAGGAGCTTTAAGAACAGAGTATCCTCAAGATACAATTTGGCAAAAAAGTTTGCTGTACGAATTTCTAAGGATGACGTGGCATACATTGTTTTACGGGTCAAAAAGGGACGAGTATATGAGGGAAGGAAGAAGATTACTTTCTTTCTTTTTAGACCAGCTAAAGGCTATGTCAAGGGTTTAAAATGGCAGGGGAATTAAGGCAAAGGATTGAAGTCCTTGCGCCTCACTATTTGAAAACCATAAGATATACTGGAGATAATCCTACCAAAGTCATGAAAATAATACCTGGCTTGATGAGGGGCATATTCAAAATAACTTCAACCAATTTCTTTGAAGACAGATTCAAATGGGATAATGTAAGAGAGGACAATATGTTTTATGATACCTGGAGGGGAAAATATTCAGAGGATGAGAGAACAACCCTATGGGTTGATGTTAGGGTTCAGGGGGTTCAGAATGAAAAAACTAAAGAAGGTAACGTTACTATCTGGTTAAGAGCATATTTAATAACAAAAATTCCATATAGCAATTTCTTACATAAAGCCATCCAAAAAATATACTCTAGATATTTTTACAGTGAACAAAGAAGATATTATAACGAAAAGGCTAGACGAAATCTAGATATACTAGAAAAAGAAATAAGAACTCAGTTGGGAATGATGTGATAATATGATATTTGATAGGTTTAGAAAAAATAAAAAAGATGATACCTTACCAGCACCTCTTGAAAATACTGCAGAATTGCCAGAGGATTTGGAAAGATTTAGAATGAAGCCTCCGGAAGTAAGGCCTCCAGAGGTAAGACCTGAGGTTAAAGAAGATTATCCGGTCCCAGAAGTGCCCTATGGCAAGTCTGTAGAAGACCTTGTGTCTGAGAGAACTCAAGGAGATAAAATCGAATTAATTTTACAAAAACTCGAGACCATAGATGCTAGGGTAAGATTGATTGAAGAGAAATTGAAGAGATAGTGCTTATTTTTTCTTTTTAACTTTAACATTTTCCGGTTCTTCACTTTCTATATAATCCTCTTTAACCTTTTTCTCAACTTCTTCCTCTAGACCAAGTTTTTCACAAAGCTCTTTGAATCTGTTCCTTATGGTGACTTCTGTAACACCGATTGCATCTGCAATTTCCCTTTGGGTCCTTTTTTCTCCTTCAAGAACTGCAGCTATATACAAAGCAGCAGCTGCAACACCTGTCGGTCCTTTCCCTGAGGTAGCTTCATATTTCTTGGCCAATTCTAAAAGCCTTATCGCCCTTGCTTGAACCTTGTCGCTTAAACCAAGCATAGATGCAAATCTAGGAACATAATCCTGAGGCATGGCTGGTAAAATTCTCATGGTTAATTCTCTTGCTATGTATCTATAAGTCCTTCCGATTTCCCTTCTTTCAACACCAGAAGCCTCTGCTATTTCCTCTAAGGTTCTAGGTGTCTCCATTTCCCTGCATACCGTATAAAGCAAAGCAGCTATTACGGATTCCATTGATCTTCCCCTTACCAAACCCCTGTCCACAGCCTGCTCATATTTCTTTGCAACCTCTTCATGAACAGACTTTGGCAGGCCAAGGAAAGAGACTAATCTCTGAAGCTCAGATAAGGCAAAGGAAAGGTTCCTATCCTTACTCTCAACAAGCCTTTTTTGCCACTTGGTTAATCTGTAATATTGAGCCCTTTTACTAGGCGTTACCTTAAATAGCTCTCCTCTTCCTCTACCTATCTCAGTTGTTAAACCCTTATCATGCTTGGTAAAGGTTAGAGGTGCTCCTGCTCTTGTCCTTCTAGAAATTTGCTCTTCGTCAAAAGCCCTCCATTCTGGAGAGGTGTCTATCATAGCGTCTTCTCTTATAAGACCGCATTTTGCGCAGACAATCTCTCCTCTAGTCTTATCTTCAGTAAAATAAGTAGAACCACATTCTGGGCATTTTGTAATTCCTTTTTCTTTTGCTTTCCTTTTTGGCATTAAATCACTATACAATATATTGCTTTATCTTTTCCTCTGCTCTAGGGTCGACTAATCTAGCGTATGAGGCATATTCAGATTGAAGTGCTATATCCCTTAATCTTGAACCTACATAGTTATTAGGTGCCAATATCTCCATTCTCCACTGATAACCATTGCCTTCTGGCATTGGTTCTAATCTAAGAATATCGCAGTCGTTGTGATAAGCAAGACTCTTCAATGCTGGTACTTTATCTTGAGGAATTCCACCCAAGACTTCGCACTCATATGTTCCTACATAATTCGGATAAGTTTCATCATTCATATTCTCACCTTTTAGTAGTAACACCCCTAAAGATATTATGGTTTCGTTCTATATATAAAGTTTTCGCCCTTTTTAAACCTATCATTTTGT
>Ga0172365_10001649_pt1 | contig 16171 bp, 21 predicted proteins | sample LakKivSesite48cm_FD_114535 | JGI IMG/M metagenome (GOLD analysis project Ga0172365, IMG submission 114535) | Sediment microbial communities from Lake Kivu, Rwanda - Sediment site 48cm | ecosystem: Environmental > Aquatic > Freshwater > Lake > Sediment | place: Rwanda: Western Province, Lake... | reverse complement strand
GCAGCAAATTTAAATCAAAATGATAATTGTATAGCTATTGGAAGTATTGCTGGTTATGATTCACAAGGTCCAAATTCAATAGCTATTGGTAATTATGCAGGTACTGATTCACAAGGTCCAAATTCAATAGCTATTGGTAATTATGCAGGTGCTGATAATCAAGGTGAAAATTCAATAGCTATTGGTAATTGTGCAGGTAAAACAAATTTGTCTGCTAATTCCATTGTGTTAAATGCAGATTCTAATGAATTAAATCCATTAACTAATGGATTATTTATTAACCCAATAAATGAAGACATATCTGGTTCAATTCCTTTTTTATTAGGATATAATAATATTTCAAAAGAAATAACATATAATGTTAATAAAACTTTTGTTATACCACATCCTAAATCTGAATCAAAATATTTAGTTCATGCATGTTTGGAAGGTCCAGAAGCAGGAGTTTATTATAGAGGTAAAGCTACAATTATTAATAATTATAGTATTGAAATTGTTTTACCAAATTATGTAGATTCATTTGCATATAATTTTACTGTTCATATTACGGCTATTTTTGATGGAGAAATTAAAACATTTGCCACATCAGAAGTTGCAAATGGTAAATTTATAGTATATGGACCAAACGGTTCATTTAATTGGGTAACATATGGTCAAAGAGGTAAAATTGAGGTAGAGCCAAATATTTCAGATGTTCAAGTTAATGGTAATGGACCTTATAGATGGATTGAATAAAAAAAATAATTTTAATAATATAATTATTACAGTTAAATAATTTATATAAAAATTGAAAATGATATATAATATTTTCATTTTATATGCTATTTTTTTGATGAAAACAAATATTACAAATTCTAATTTAATTAAATTAGAAATAAATAAAAGTGTTTCAATAAACACTAAACCAAAATCAAATAAAAAAATATTTCAAAATTATGTGTCTGTACCATTTGTTGTAACATTATTATGTATAACATCGTGGGTTTTTGGATATGGTAATTTAGATTTGATAAGATATTGGTATGGATTTTCATTAACTTGTTTATTAGGAATAAGAGCATGTGAATTTATTGAAATTAAATATTACCATTTTTTAACCGAAATGTGTTATTATATAAATGTGATTTCAATATTTGTTGTTTTATTTGATTATGATGTTAGAATTATTTATCCTTTTACACACGGACCGTTATTATTATATTGTATAATGTTTGGAGATGCACCTATTCCAGATCGTCTAACAAGAGTTTTGACATATGTTATACATAGTTATTCTGCACTAGTTTCAAGAAAAATATATTGGACAAAAAATTATGATAATCCACCAATAAATAATTTTAATTCTTTTATGGGAGAATTGAAAATGAGTACAAAAATTTATTTGATATGGTTTATAACTTATTCAATATATTTAATTTGGTATAATGGTGAATCTGATACTATGATTAAATATATTTTTAAATTTGAAAAAAATACGAAACCAGATTTAAAGTTAAAATTATTGTGGTTGGGAATACATTTTATTGTCATTTTATTAGGATGTTGTTTTGGAATTATATCCAAGTATAATTATTGGTTTAATCTTTTTATTATACTTGTTCTTTTTGCATTTAGCATATATAATACTGGAAAATTTTATTACAGACAATTACAAAAAAATAATTGATTTTTTTTTATTTAAATTTATAATTATATAATTAATTATATTTATGAATACAATAGAAAACAATACCACTCAAGAACCTAACACTCAAGAATCTACTCCTCAAGAACCAAGTACTCAAGAACCAAGTACTCAAGAACCTACTCCTCAAGAATCTACCACTCAAGAATCTACCACTCAAGAATCTACTCATCAAGAACCAAGTACTCAAGAACTTAATTCTACTCCTACACCTCAAGAACCTACTTCCACACCTCAAGTTCCAGTTTCTCAAGAACAAACACAAGAATTAAAAGACAAATTAGATGATATTAAAGAACCATTAATTACAAAGCCAAAAACTAAATCTGAATATATTGAAATTATTGAATTGATTAAATTGATATTATTAACCAATGAAAAATTTAATGAAGAAATGACTAAAGCAAAAATATCAATTCAACCTACCCAATCATCCCAAATAAAAAATATTCTTAATTATTTAATACAAGAAACTAATGAACCAACACCTTTGGATTATATTGTTAGTGAATCTCTAGTTATTTTATCAGATAATAAAATAGAATTATATGAAATTCCCAAATTAGTAAATGTGATTCATGAATCACTAAAAAATATTAAGGTTATCAAAATATCCACAAGTGACGTTGGTATTTTAATTAAATTAATATTATTTGTATTAATTGAAACTAAAACAATTAAAATTGAATCAAAAGAGTATGAATTAATTTCAAAAGTGATTGATTCCTCAATGATTTTATTAAATAAATCTGTTGAAATCAAAGTTACTAAAATGAATAAATGCGTGTGTTTTTAAATTTGTAAATTAATAATATTTACATATAAAAATTGAATTTGTTAACTAATAATCATTATTTAATTAATGATTATTCAATAAAATTTTGTTAATAAGATGGATGAAATAAAAAATAAAAATACAATTTTAGATGAATTAAATGAATCTTTAGGCTATAAATCAAATCCATCAGTTGAATATTTAATAACAAAACCATATGGATTGGTTAAATTACCATTTGGTCTTGGTTCAATAAATTATAATTGGTTTGGACATTCAGCTTTAAGGTATACAACACCTGAAGGTAAAGATATTGTGGTAAATGTGGAAGCAAAAGAAAAAGGAAAAAATTTTATACAAATTTATGATGCGAATGAATATTTATTTGGAACTAAAAGCGCTCAAAAAGGTATATATCAAAGAGATATTGTAGGATTAAGAATTGAAAATGTTTCTCAACTTGATATTAAATTAATGCACAATTATATAATGGATTTAAAATCTAATAATAATAATTCGCAAGATAAAGTAAGATTTAATATAATTTTAGGTCCAGTACTAAATTTATTTGGTAATTTTATAAATAATTTTCCAGAATATGGTAATTGTGACAGATTGACTAGTTCTATGTTATTTAAGGCAGGTTTAACTACTAATTATTTTGTATGGCCAAAAACTCTATTTATAAATATGTTTGAAAATTATTCAAAAACAAACATAAAAGAATTGACCAATATGAATGTGATATATTATGAACGTGCTGAAAATGTATCAAAGCCTTTTTATGGAGTTAAAGATAGACCTGTATGGTTTGAAAATTCAGTTGCACCATTTCAATCAGTACGAAACTATTTTTATGGTAATCTAAAACATTTTTCAAAAGCAATAGTAAAAATAGATCCAAAATTAAATATTGCCAAAATAGAAATTAAACCAGAAGAACAAGTTTCAAAACCAAATAAATTAAGAAATATATTTAATTCAAAAATATTTATTTGTTCTTCTGTAATCGCTAGTATAATTGTTTATAAAAAAGGATTTAAAATGATACAATATCATCTTAAAAAATATAAAAAATAAATTTATATTTTAATACCAACATAATACCCAAGTCATTTTTATATGAAAATATTTTTTGTAGCATTATAGTTTTGTATAATTTGATTGGATGTTAATACAGCTGTGTAACCTAATACATAACCAATACTACCACCATATGAATATGATGGATAATCTGATTCATTTCCAATTAATATAGCTGTATTAGCTACAGAGTTACCTGAATTACAAGTTCCAGAAATAACTTTTATTCCATTAACATATAAAACAACAGAACCAGTTGACTTTTGTCTTGTTACAGAAACAAATGTCCAAATTCCAGTATTTACTTTAGTTGTGGAAGAAATTGTTTTGTCGCTGGAACCACCATCCCCATAAGAAATATATCCTAAATTATTTATTCCAAATCCAAAATCATTTGATAAACCACCTCGTTCAGCCGAAATAATACACATTAAAGTAAAGTGACTACTACTATATCCAATTCCAGTAGTTTTTATCCAAACACAATATGTAAAATCATCACCAATACTAGGTGGATTTGATGTGAGAGTAATTTTATTACCAACAGGCGTTGTTGAACCAATATAATAAGATATAAAATTAAAACATTTAGGTGTTATTGAATTAAATGTTGGAAGAGGATTAGAACCTGATGTTCCTAATGTACCGTTATATGTACTATAACCAGAAGCTAAATTAAACCAGGTTGTTCCTGAACCAGGATAACTTGCAGAATTATTAGCATCAAAATAAAGAACAAGATTTGTTGTAATAATAATACTATTTGAATTAAATATTTGGGCTAAATCATATCTAATCCCATTAATTTCACAATAAAAATTAGTTGGATTAGAAGTTCCAGAATATGTTGAATTTATTGTAAATATTTGAGTCAAATCATAAGTATTTGAATTATATGTTATTTTATAACCAGAATAAATTAGAGGATTCGAAATAATTGTGGAATTTAATTGAAATATATTTATTAAATCTGTAGGTGTTGGGTAATATGAATTTATTACAATATAATTTGTATAAGTTGGTAATGACATCATATAATGTATCAATAAAATAAATTTTCAAACAAAGACATTAAAAAACATATTAAAATTATATTTAGTTATAAGGAGATGAATCTAAATACATCAAATGTTCTGTTAAGTTTAGGTTTTTTTCTTCAAGATAAGTTATTTTATTATTTAACAAATTAATTTTATTTTTATACAATAAATAAGTAAAAATACTTCCAAATAATATACCTGAAATAAAGTAAAAAAAATTATTTGACAAATTATTCATATCTATATCTAAATTATTTATATATAAAAATTTTATATTGTTATTTAAGATTACACCATACTTTTATATTAGACATATTTTCATTTTGAAAAAATTTTCAACTAATTCTTTTTTATATTTTTGAGAAAAATGTGTTAGAATCCATTGGATTTGAGAATTTGATTGAACTAATGGTTTTAAATTTGACCAAGCCATATGTTTTTTTTCTTTAGCATGTGGTAAATCTTCGTCTAGAATAAATGAACATTCAATAATTATATTAGGATATTTTAAAATTTCCTTTATTTGATAAAAATATTTCTTCTGTTGTATCACCAGAGAAAAAAAATTCTGGATTTATTACTTTTTCGGTAATTTCAATACCAGAAAATTTTAACTCCTTTATTTGTTCAGGTTTTAATCCAGTATATTCAGCTTTTAATTTATTTTTAATAATAGAAATACCATAACCTACACAAGGAACTGAATGAACACAAGAAAAAAATTCCAATAAATGTGGTTGTTTTCCTAAAATAATTTCAATTTCAGGAGTATTTTCATCCACACCTATAATTTCATAATTTTTTAAATTTTGTATTTCTAAATCAAAATTATCTTGTTCTGGATTGGGACTAGCAAGAGCAAACATACTTGAAATATAATTTTCAATTTGTTTAGTAATTTGGATTGGGCAAAAAATTTATATTGGGGGAGAATTTGGATTTTTAACATAAAGATGAAATGGTAAATTGGCTATATGGTCTCCATGTCCATGTGTTATTAAAATATATTTAGGTTGAAATGGAGCTGATATACCAGCATCTAACATTAAATCAGGTTGAACAAAAAAGTTTGTTCTTAATCCAGCAATTGAATAACCCTGAATTGTTTTGGTAGTACTAGCTAATTGGTATGAAGCAATTTCTGTCCAAGGTTTCCATAATTGAATATAATCACTCATTATAAAATTATTAAATATCCTTAAATACCAAGTCTTTATTAAATAAAATCAATTTTTATTTATAACTAAAAAAATAAAAATCTATACAGTATATCTAAATTCAATTGATAAATTATCATTTTCAAATTTATTATATAATATTAGTTCATCTAAAATCCAATGAAATAAAGCACTACCAGCAGCATATTCTTTACCAAAAGAATTTAATTCAATCAAATATGGTTTTAAATCTACAATAGCAAAATCAAATGTATATGAGCTAATCCAATTAATACTATTTATCATTGTGGAATAAAAATAATTAACAATTATATCTAATTTTTTTTTTAGTTCCAATTCAAAATTCGAATTATTTTTATCTTCGCTAAATAATCTCGAATATAAATTTTGTTGTGATATAGCAGTAATTTTATTTTCAAAAACAAAAACTCTAAATTCATCTTTTGGTTTAATTTCAATCCAATCTATTAAATATATAATCAATTCAGTAGTATCCAAATATATTGGAGTATGTCCACTAATACAACTGGTAATTGATTCTAATATTTGTTTGAATGAATAATAAGGTCCTTCCTTATGTTGACCATATTTTAAACTTACATTATTAACCCTAACAAAATATCCCTTATCACTAAATATTTTTGGATATAATTTATCTAATTCAGATGATATTGCATCAATTTCATCCCGATATAATTCTGTAAATTTACCTGTTTGACATCCTATTTCATATGCTTTTTTTAACCATCCTATCCAAGTTGGATTTATAATTTTTATTTCAATATAATTTGGTCTAAACAAACTAATCCATTTGGAAGTATTGGTATGAGATAAAATTTTATCATAATCTAGAGGTCTCTCATCTCCAACCCAATGATTATTTGAATTAAATTTAGATTTATCATATTGAACTATATCATCTAATTTAATTGGATTAATTATATAATTATATTTATTCATGAAATTATTAAATGTTTATAATAATTTATATGTATAATTATTAAATAAAATCAATTTTTTATTGTTCATCATTAAACCATTTTAATGAATTTTCTATAATTTCTTCTTTTAAATACCATCCTAAACTCCCATGACCATAATGATTTTTAATTTCATGATATATTACTGTTAAATTTTGATTAGTATTTGTTATTATGGGAAAACAGTCGTTAAAATTAGGTATGTATAAATCACAAGTTGTACCATAAAATTCATAAAATCTTTTTCCGATATTTACAGGTTCATTTATCATTTTTTTTAAATTGTCATTAACATTTGATTTTGTGGAAAGTTCACAAATAATGTCTTTATCTAAAAATAATTTTAAGGGAATTTTAAATTTATCAATAAGAATAGAACCACCATATGCCCCAGCGACGCAAGTTAATTTAATTTTAATATCTAAATTTCTTAATCTTGTTTCTATCCAACTTCCTATTCTACATCCATTAGAAAACGCAATTATATGAATTGGTTTAGAAGGATACATACTAATATAATCTAATATTAATGAATATAAGGGTTTAGCAGCTTTTTTAAGAGAACAGTTACCATTATTTAAAATAACAGGTAATATTAATTCAATTTTAGAATTTAAATTAAAAATTTTTTTTGAAATATCAAAACCAAAAGTTTTGTGAGAACAAAATAATCCACATATTACAACAATTAAACCAATATTATCAGATTTCCAATTTTTTTTTTATATTTATTATTAGTATCTAAATAAACCAAGTTTTCATTAGAACTAATTAAATGAGGAAAAATATAATAATAATGTTTATTAGTATTATATAATGTTAACAATGTATCAATTATTCTTTGTGTTTTCTTTTTTTTTTTATTTTCTTGTTCAAAATTAATTATTAAATACTTATTTTCCATAATATATAAATTTTTATTATATATATTTATTTTATAAAAATAATTGTATTTTTGTTAAAATATTATTGAAATATCATAAATATATTATTATTTAATATATAAAATAATAGTATAATCATTTACTATTCTTTTTAATATTTATATATGCGTTTAAAAAAAAATAATATAAGTGCTTTTTTTTTTACAACCAAAAAATATATAATTTATTTTATTATTATATATAATATGAAATTTTCTGGCAAATTCAAAGGATGCGTTAGAGAAACCATTGTTTGTTCTAAAGGTGTCTCTGAAAGTGAATACAAAGCTGCATTAAAAATTAAAAATGTTAACTGCTCACAAAAAACTGCTTATTTAATTGATGTTAAAGATCAAACTGGTGAATACCAAAACTTAGCCTATATGGAAGATTCTGAAAAACCTGTTTTAAGATCTCCAACTGATGGTGCTAATGGTTTAACTAGTACTTATTTTGAAGGAAAATATTTAATTCATCAACTTAGTTACCTTAAAACTAATTTAAAAGGAGATAAAGAATGGGTTGTTAAATATTATAAATTAAAACAATGTTAAATTATTCCTTCTAGTTATATTTTTTCATTCTAATTATTTTGTTAAAAGTTGAATAAAATAATTAATAATTAATAATTAATAATTAAGTAAATACATAATATATTATTATAATAAATAAAATTATTATGATAAAAAATTCAATAAAATTATTTAGTAATTTTACGTATATGGATTATGTTGTTATGCATTATTTAAATAATAATATAAATTTATTTGATGATAATCAATTTATTAAAGAAATATTTAGGTCATATTGTATAAATTCAAATAATAATATGGTTATGTACTTGTGTGAAAATAATAGTATATTAAATAATGGCTTATTTAATTCTACCTATTATATTGATACATTAACATTAATGTGTAAAAAATCTACTTGTTCAATTGTCAAATGGTATTATGAAAAATTTTTTCAATCAATTGATTTATCAAATATCACATTTATATTTGAAAGTATTCATAATCAAGACACTGATGTTTTTAAATATATTTTATCAATATCTAAAAATTTTTATTCGCAAAATCAATATGAAAGAATATTTTTATATTGCATAAAAAATTTTTACATTAAATTTGTCAAATTAATATATAATGAATTTCCAAATATAAATTTAATGATTATAAATGGAATTAGTTTACATAATTCTTTAGATATTTATACACCATTACATATTTTAAATTGGCTTAAAGAAATAGCATATGAAAAAAGTTTTGAAATAAATGTTAATATAGATAATACAATTAATATAAATAGGATAATAAATATTTATCGGATTGATAAAAAATTAATAGATGAACTTAAAAGGCTTAATATAAATTTAGTTTCTGAAGAATGTGTTGTTTGTTTTGAAAATCAAACAAATGTAATAACAAATTGTGGACACAAATTTTGTATCGGATGTATAAAGAGTTGGTGTAAAAAAAATTATTCTTGTCCAATATGTAGAAATTCTGATAATAAAATTAAATTTTATTGGCTAATTGATAATTAAAATTATTCGCAAATTAAATTTCCCATATTATTCACATTAATACTGTCACAATCATTATTATCTTTTATACATTTTTTTAAATCTAATTGTGTTGAAACAAAGGTATTGTCAGAAATATCTGCTATACATAAAGCATTTAATGTATTATCTTTAAATTCTATATTATTACATTTGGTTTCAAAAGGTCCTGTTGGTTTATTATTACACAATACAAATTTTTCTTTATATATTAATCCACCAATATAAATTAGTATTAATAATATCAATAATATTATTATCAAAATCATTTTATAATAATATTGATAAATATAATATTTATAAAATATATTTTAAATAAATTCTTGTTCAATTTCGTGTGTTGAATCAAATGGAAAAATTTTTATAAAATATTTTTTAAATAAATAATCAGGTTCTTTATAATTAATGTATGCGGAAAATTTTTTATCAAAAACACTATACCATCCTGTATTCATATAGGAAGGATTTAATTTTTTTAATCCATCTATTCTTTTAACATTAAAATATGTATCAAAATATTTTTTTATAAATGTTAATTTATTGGGATTAGAAACAAATAATTTTGTAAAGCTAGTTGAACCCAAACAAGCACCATCATATATATCCCAAGTTATATTATAATAATCAACAGAATGTGATTTTATTAATTTAACATTATGAAATTTTTCATTTAAATTTGAATTTCCAAAATCAGTTATTTTTGGCATAAACATTTCAACAGGAACATCAAATATCATTGATTTATAATGATATCTATAATATCTATTTGATTTTGGTTTCTTTATACCTAGAATATTTCTCATAAATAAATCACGATGAAAAAACCAAGGATATATTTGTTTTGTTTTTAATAGGGTATAAAATATTTGAAAAAAAAATATGTCTAAATAATATTTAATTTTAGTTGTATTTAACCTTGATATTTCTTCTATAAATTGAGTACAAGAATAATTACAGTATTCCATTGAAAGAACAAAATATTCTTTATCTAATGATTTAATTGGATGTTTTTTATATAATTCTACACATAATTTACTTTTATCTTTTTCTAACATAAAATCAATAAATCCAGGACAAGCCCCAAAAACTTTATTTATATTGGAACAAATATTATATCCATAAAATTTTACGTAATGAGGTGATATACCTTTATCAACAATATACTTTGATATATTTTTACCGATATTTATTTCATTAATAGTTTTTTTCTTTTCTGCTTCAATAGCTTTTTTATAGTCTGAACTTAATTTATTATAATAGAATGGAAAAAATTTATAAGCACGTTTGTCTTGTGTTACTACAATTATTGTATTGGAACCACCTGAACCAAAATATATTTTATCATCTGATTTTATAGAACATTTACCAATTGGTTTTAAATCAGTCATTATTAAATACAATAAATATTATATTTTTATTGAAAATAAAAATAACATATATTAATCTATTTTGGTTCGTAATAACTTTTATAATTTTTATGATATATTTTTTTGTTATTTTTCAAATTGTATTTTTTTTATATTTTTAGGAAATTTTATATTTTCAATTTCTAAAAAAAAATTATGTGATAAATTTATATATGTCAAATTTTGTGGTAAATTATTAAGATTAATAATCATATTATTTATACAAATCAAATCAATTAAACTATTTGGTAAATTATTAAGTGAAACTATTTTATTGTATGAACAATTTAAATGAATTATAGTTTCAGGTAAATAATCTAAATTTGATAACAAATTAGTTGAACAATCTAAATTGGATAATCCTATAGGAAGATTATTTAATATTTTAATTTGATTATTTGAACAATTTAGTACTTTTAATTTTGCAGGTAATTTATCAAGTAATTTGATTTGATTAAATGAACAATCTAAATTTGTTAATTCACTAGGTAATTTAGAAAAAGATTTTATTAAATTTAATTTACAATTCAATACATTAACATTATCATTTAAACCAGAAATTTTTTTTATCTGATTAACTTGACAATCAATTGTAATTATATTTTTAAATTTTTTCAAATTTAAAATTCCTTCTAATTCATTATCTGATATATTTATTTCTGTAGTATCATTATTTATTTCTTCTAATAAATCTTTTGTTTTGTCTTCCATTTACTTTTACTTTTATATATTGATAAATTTTTATAATCAATTAATTATAAAAATAATTATGTTAACTTGAAAATCTATAGAAATTTAATATTATCTAATTGATTTTTCTAATAAATCTTTAAAATATTCTAAAAATACTTTTTGAATTGTTTGGATATGTTTATCCAATTCATACCAATTTAAACACATTTTATTTACTATTCTTTTTAAAACTTTATACACTAACTTTTTTGTTATAACGTTTTTTTCTAAATATTCTACTCTTAATTCAATTTCCTTATCAGTTTCAGATGCTAAATTATTAACATTATATTCTCCAATCGATTTAATTAATTGTGGTTTGGAATCAACAATTTTTACAAATGCTAATATGGGAAATAATTTCGTATATAACCATTCATCAACTAATTTATAGTACACAAATTTAGAAATTGTTTTTTGAACTTGCTTAGATGTATTTAAATTTTGATTAAATTTATTTATTTGACTAATTTGATTATTAACCCAATTTAATTTATTTAATTGGTTTAGCTGGTCTAGTGTATTTAATGAATTTAATTTGATATTTGGTTGGGTAGATAATGGATTTAAAATATTTAATTGGGATTGGGTTTGAGTTGGAACCAATGGATTATAATTATTAATAATAGGTATTTGTATTCCAGTAATTTGATTTTGTTTTACCTCAATCGCATATAGATTTTCAAATATTTTAACCGTATATAAAAATTGTCCTGAATTTAACAAATTAGGTAATTCAAGCGAATAAACCAAACCTCTTAAATTATTTACAAAAAGTGTTTTTATTTCATTTACACCCATATCTCCACGTGGATATCTATTAGTGGTTATATTTCCATTTAAATAAACTGGTTCTCCAATATTAAATAACATTATAATATATTTAGGTATATAATAAATTATTATAAAAATATTTTTTAATTATAAATAGTTTATAATCTAATTTTTTTATTCATTAAATATTTGTGATTACCTGATTTGAGTAAAAATTTGGTATTTTTTGGAATATTTTTAAATGTATCTAAACATTGTGATCCATAATAATCTAATTCATCCTTAATAACAATAAATTTAATGCTAGATGGAATATTATTATTATTTAATAAAAGTTTTGAATCCAACTCAAGATAAATTATTGATCCTGGTAAATAATCCAAAGTCTGATTAAATTTCATACCTAAACTAAGAATTTTTACCGGAGGTAAATTATTTATCTGTTGATTAAAATTAACACCAAATATCAATTTAATTAATTTGGGAGGTAAATTATCAACAGACTGATTAAAACCATTACCAAATATTAATTCTTTTAATTTTAAAGGAAGATTTAATACCAATTGATTAAACATATCATTAAAAATTATTGATTTAATATGTGGGGGGAATAAATCAACTGAACCATTAAATCTATTTACGTGAGTTGGTTTCAAATAAGATGGATAATATTTTTTTTAATAATATTTGGGTCATAAAAATCATGATAATCAACAAATTCAACATAAAATACATTAGACATTTTTTTAACTATTTTATCATCAATCGGACCTGTAAAAGTGTTAAAAAAATATATTGTTTTATTAAATTTTTCAAAACTCATAGTGGACAGATATTATATTTTATATTATAATATTTTTAATAATTTTCATCTTTTTATATAATAACTTTATTCTAAAATGTTAATCATTTTTGGAATAATACGAGCAATTGTTTTTATATTGTATCCACCTTCTAATACAAACATTACAGGTTTATCAAAAAGAAGAAAGAGAAAAGGAATTTAAATATTATTGTAAAGAATGTGACTATGGTTGTTTTTATGAAGAAATAATGAATAAACACAATAAAACAATAAAGCACAAATATAATATAATGTTAGTAAAATAAATTATTGAATATTTTACAAAAAAATATAAAATATTCATTCCTTCTAATGGATCATCTTTATGAGCATCAAATCCTAAAAAAACAATAATTAAATCTGGATCTTTTTCTTGAATATAAGGAAATACTTGGGAATCTAAAATAGCTTGATAATAATCATCAGTTATGTATTCTCTTGATTCTAAATGTGGTGTCATTTCTAAAGGTATATTTAATATATTTAAACCTAAATTTGATTTAGAACCTGTTCTAGGATAAATTACTTTACCAAATCCATGAACAGATACAAAAGATATGGATGAGTCTGGATTTGCTTCAATTAATTGTTGTGTTCCATCTCCATGGTGAAAATCCACATCCAAAATCAAAACTTTATTAAAACCTATACTTTGAGCATATTTTGCTCCAATATAAACATTATTAAACACACAAAAACCATTTGGATCATTATTACAATGGTGTCCTAGTGGTCTTACCAAACCAAATGAATATTTAATATCGGTATTAACCATTTCATCTAATAAATTTTTAATAACTTGAATTGCTTCTAAGGCTATATCAAATGTATAATGAGTATAATATGTATCAACTGAAGCATATGAATAAATGTTATCATAATTCAAATCTATATCACAACTAACACATTCCAATTTATTCTCAATAGCTTCCTTAAATGTTTTTTTATTGGAATTACCAAATGTATTTTTTCCATTACAATTTCTACAAATAAATATATTCGATTTAAAATTTTTCATCCTTTCAATATAATTTTTATTATGAGTTTGACTAATCAGTTCTAATAATTCGGTAGTATCTGGGTTTGTAACATTAGGGATAAAATATTTATCTCCAAATTCTTTTTTTAATATATCAATGCAAAGATTAACTCGTTCAGGTTTTTCCGCTACACAAAACTTTATAATTTCTTATAAAGTTTCATTTACCGATTGTAGCAATCGGAATATATTTTTTTTATTTTTCTTTATTATAAATGTTTATTGAAGCATTTATATCTCTATCTAATTTTATATCGCAACTTTTACAAGTATATATTTTTGATGAACCAACATTATTTATTTTTTGACAACAATGACATCTTTTTGAGGTTTCATATTCATTTATCTCTTTATAAATACAATTAAATTTTTCACACTGATTTTTTAATATCATTCTAAATTTATAATGAGATATAGAATATAGTAATCTTTTATTTAATTCATTTATATTTGACTTTTCATTATTTACAATACTTCTGGTACTTAACTTCCCTATACATATTGTATTAAATTTTTTACATAAAAAATTACTTGATTTCCAATGTAAATCATTTATGATATTTGATATTTTTTCATATATTTTTGTTATACCTTTTTTATATTTTTTTTCACTTAATTCATTCGTATCTTTTAAACTCGTTATTTTATCTATTTTATTATAATAAGGTAATAATATTGATTTTATATCTGTTCCTATTTCATATACATTATTTTGACTATAAATTGTTAAAAATGTTCTTATACCTCCATCAATACCACATTTATTTTCTTCTTTTATTCTGTTATTTATATTGTTTTTAACTTTTTTAATACTTTGTTTTTTTTCAAAATTTATTTTTGATTTTTTTATATAATTGTCAAAATTATTATCTAATTTTTTTATTTCAACAGGTATTAATACAAAATATTTATTGTAATATTTATCATATTGTAATGTAAATGTTTTATCAATATCTTGTAATTTAAAATTATTTTCAGTTTTCATTTCATTAAGTATTGATACGCAAAATCCATTTTTATTTTTTGATATTAAATTAGATTCTATTATTAAGTTTTTTCTTCTTTTATCTTTATTCAAAGGTCTTATTCTAAAATCTTTAATATTTTTATCTTTCATATTAGTTATGCTTGATTTATACATAGAAACATTATGTTTAATAGCTTCATCTAATAAATGTTTATTGATTTTAGTTTCATTTGATAATTGTTCTTTATATTTGCTCATTTCTTTATCTCTAATATCTCTAAAGTTAATGTATTTAAAATTTTCCTTTATCAATTTATCATCTTTTAATATTTTTGAAACAATAAATTCATTTGTTTTATTATAAACATCAATATAATTATTGAACCATTTATTTAATATATTTTTTTGTTTATCTGAAGGGAAAATTTGAATTTTTTTAGTTCTTATAATAGTTTCTTCACAAATATCAACAAAAGTTTTAAATTTAATTTTATTTGGATTTTCTAAATTTAAAATATCAAACCAAGAATTGCTATTAATATTTTCTTTTTTAAATTTGATTTTTGGAAACCATAAATTATTAATTTTAATAACCATATATATATAATATTATAATATATTATAATTTTAAATATATTTAATTATATAAAATTTTATAATAAAATATTAAAAATTATCTATATATTTTTTTAAAAAAATAATTTAAATATATAAGTATATAAATATTTATTTGTGATGAATAAAGATAATAAATATGTTGGTGGAAAACAAGCATGCGAAATTTTAGGTGTTCATATGCAAACATTATATAATTGGGAAAAAGCAGGTAAAATAGAAATAATAAGACATTCTGAAAAAGGTAAAAGATTTTATAATGTAGAAAAATATTTAAATGAAAATAAACAAAAAACAGAAAAAGATTTAAAAAAAGAAGAACAAGAAGTAAATGTTAATTTAAAAAATGATGATAAAAAAAAGAATATTTGTTATGTAAGAGTATCAACAGTTGGACAAAAAGATGATTTAGAAAGACAAAAAGAATACATGAAAAAAAAATATAAAAAATATGAAATTATAGAAGACATAGGTTCAGGAATAAATTTTAACAGAAGAGGTTTAAGAAAAATAATAGAATTATCAATAGATGGAAAAATAAATAAATTAGTAGTAGCTCATAAAGAT